>Ga0129308_1000664_pt1 | contig 47121 bp, 48 predicted proteins | sample L827metagenome_FD_94440 | JGI IMG/M metagenome (GOLD analysis project Ga0129308, IMG submission 94440) | Ring-tailed lemur group fecal microbial communities from Wisconsin, USA - L827 metagenome | ecosystem: Host-associated > Mammals > Digestive system > Large intestine > Fecal | place: USA... | reverse complement strand
TCTCGGACATAGTTTGCTTTCTCCTTTCAGAATGGTGTGTCGTGACTTCATTCTACCTGAGTCTGCAAACTATGTCTTTCTTTTTTGCTTTCTAAATTTGCGCAATTTATTATACCTTATCTGTCCCTCCGGCAGACAACAAGCGCAAGCGCTTCAGTTAAACTATACATAAAAAAGTAAAAAGGAATCCTGACCCCGGTCAGGATTCCTTTTTACTTCGTTATGCAGAGAGATCAGACGGATTCCAGAAAATCGTAGGAGACATCGCGCACCTTGTCTCTGCCGTTGTTGTAGTCCTCGGTATAGTTGGGTTCGGGAATCAGGAAGGTGTTATCGCCGGCGACAACCCGCTTGACGATGACCCATTTGCCGTCCCGCTTCTCCCACTTGTCGATATCACGGCAGCGGGCTTCCACAGTAAAGGTGGGAACGCCCTTTTTGTTCTTATACTTGCAGGCAGCGTACATATACGTCTCGCTGGCGGCCTTGGTGCCGTCCTCATTGAACTTGATGAGGATGTTGGTCATCATGTGGTGGGTGGCAACCATTCTGCGGTGCTGATTGAGCATCATGTCAATGAAGCCGCGACCGGTTCCCTTGTAGGTGGGGCCATAGTCCACTTCGGAATCTTCGGCAAAAATGGTGTAGCCCAACTCGTTATCAATACGGTCAAGGGCACGGCAATAGTTATAGATCTGGTCTCTGATTTTATCCTTCTCTACAAGAATTTCAATATCTGTCATGTTCATTTTCTCCTCTCAGTTGTTAATAAAAAGGTTTCTCATGTAAGAATAGCATTTTCTGCCATTTCATTCAATCCGCACTATGACTAAAGCTGCTTGACAGATCATACAAATTTTTGGTCTTATCAAAAGCAGCGCTTCCTCTGGGGGCAGCAATTACTCAGGGTTTCTTCAATCGTTTTATCTGGCTTTCATCGGCCTGGGTCACAATGGTTTTATAGTCGGTATAAATCACCTTTCCGGGCAGGGCGCCGGAAGGCTTGCGCACAAAACGGAGCATGGTGTAATCCACTGGGATCTTGCCCCCCTCCCGCCCTTGGGAGAAATAGGCCGCAATGGCCGCCGCCTGGGCAATGGCCAGCTCCGTCGGCTCCGCCCCGTTGCAGCGCAGGATCACGTGGCTGCCATGGAGCCGCTGGGTATGGAACCAGTAGTCGGTGCGCCGGCCGGTCTTGGTGGTCAGTTCATCGTTCTGCACATTGCTTCGGCCTGCCAGCACCTCAAAGCCATCATCAGTAACAAAGCGCCAGGGGGCCTGAGCCTTGCTCCGGTCGGCCTTGCTTCCGCCCTGGCGGCGGAGATAGCCGGTGGCGATCAGCTCCCGGCGAAGGTCTGTAATGTCCCTCTCCGTCTCCGAAAGGCTCAGCAGTTCCAGCACGCTGTTGAGATAGTCAAGCTGGCGCTCCCCTTCTTCGATCAGGCCGGTCAGGTGGCTGCGGGCCGTCTTCAGCTTGTTGTACTCCTTGAAAAGAGCGGCGGCATTCTGCTGGGGTGTTTTCAAGGGGTCAAGGGGGATGCGGATAGTGGGGCTTTCCGGGTCGTAATAATCCACGCATTCCAGCACCCGATCCCCTTTTTTGATGCGGTAGAGATTGGCGGTCACCAGCTCCGCCGTCTTCCTCACTTCGTCCCGCTCCTCGGTGCGGCGCAGCTCCTCGGTCTGGCTGGCCAGCTTCCGCTGGATCCGATCCCGGATGGTGCGGACGGTTTTGAACAGCTGGTGACTGCGGCGGCGCTGCTGTTCCGCCCGGTCACGCTGGGAATAAAAGCTGTCCAGCAGCCGGGAAAAGTTCTCTTCTTCCTTGCATTCAACGGACGGCCCGTACTGGCGGATGGGCATGAAGCTGAAATCCCGGGGTTGGCCATCCTCATACAGGATGGTTGGGCGCAGATCCCCGGCCTGTACACTTTCCACAAAGGCATCCAGCATTTCAGCCAGCGTGTCGAAGCTCCCGCCGCAGCGGTGGGCCAGTTCCCGGCAGATCAGCGGCGACAGACCGGCAAAGCTGTCCAGCAGCCACTTTTCCGGCTTCTGCTCCCGATCAGCCGCCCGGATCATTTCCCGCCGCCTGGCACCGTCTGTCTCCAGCAGGGGCGGCTTCGCCTGCCTGGGGGGCAGACGGTAGATCATCCCGGGCAGCATCCGCCGCTGGGCATCTCCTCCGAAATCCATCCGGCGCATACAGTCGATGATGCGGCCATCGCTGTCAACCAGAATGACGTTGGCGCTGCGGCCGATCATCTCCACCACCAGTTTTTTCCGGCAGGCAAAGCCCATCTCATCATGGCCTTCCAGCTCCATCACCAGCATACGCTCAAAGTCCGGCTGGCAGATGGCGGTAATCCGGGCGCCAATCAGGTGCTTGCGCAGCAGCATGCAGAACATGGGCGGCTCCGCCGGGTTCTCAAAGCTGCTGCCCGTCAGATGAACTCGGGCGTTGCCCGTGCCTGCCGTCAATAGCAGGCGCAGGTTCTCTCCCTTTGCCCGCAGGGACAGCAAAAGCATATCCCGTTCCGGCTGCTGCACCTTGTCGATCCGACCGCCCTCCAGTTTCTCTTTCAGTTCGGCCGTCAGCGCTGAGAGGTATATGGCATCAAGTGGCATTGTTATTCTCCATAATCATATGGAAAAGCTGGTTGATCCGCTCCAGCTTCCCCTGTAAGTATAGCCAGCCGAACAAGGCCTCCAGCCCGGTGGCGGCGTGGTACTGGCTCAGCTGGGCGTGTTTGGGGACAGAGTTCACCCGGGTATTGCGGCCCCGCTTGTAAACAGCCAGTTCCTCTTCATCCAGTATGGCCAGCAGCGGAGCCACAGCCTGGGCCTGGGCTTCCGCCCGCACCAGCTTCACCGTGCGGCGGTGCAGGTCACCCACGGCGGCGTGGCCCTGCTGGCAGAGCATGCTGCGGATCAGCAGCTCATACACCGCGTCGCCCACATGGGCAAGGCCCAGCATGCTGATGCTGTTGGCCTCCCGGGCGCTCATCTGCGGAAAAAATCCAAGCATGATCTTCACCTAAAACTACAGGGCATTTTTCGCCCTGTAGTTCCTTTACATAGTTATTCGTCGTCGCCGTAGTCCTGGGCAGCGGCAGCATCCACCGGCAGCAGGGGATCCTCCCCGGCGATCAGACCCAGGCTCCGCTGGATGTTCATCCAGCCCTCCCGATCAATGATGACCTGCCGGGGCTTGGCCCCCTCGTAGGGGCCCACAATGCCCAGTTCCTCCATCTGGTCAACAATACGGGCGGCACGGGAATAGCCCAGCTTTACCCGCCGCTGGAGCATGGACACGGAGCAGGATTTGGTCTCCAGCACCACTTCCACCGCCTGGGGAAGCATCTCGTCAAAGCTGCCGGCGGGGCCCTCCTCGTGGCTTTCCTTGCCGCTTTCGTGGGCGTCTTTCCCCTCGGCGGCCTTGTTCATGTATTCCTCAATTTCGCTGTTCTGGTTGGTTTCTCCGGCGCCCTCCTTGATGAACTGAATGACTTCCTCCCGCTCCTCATCAGAGACGAAGGCGCCCTGAATGCGGGTGGGCTTGCCGCAACCCACCGGTGAGAAGAGCATATCGCCCATACCCACCAGCTTTTCCGCCCCGGCCTGGTCAAGAATGATACGGCTTTCCATGGCGGAGGAGACGGCAAAAGCGATGCGGGAAGGAATATTGGCCTTCATCAGGCCCGTGATTACATCAGCAGAGGGGCGCTGGGTGGCAATGACCAGATGCATCCCGGCAGCACGACCCATCTGGGCCACCCGGCAGATGCTCTCCTCCACTTCCTTGGAGGCCACCAGCATCAGATCCGCCAGCTCATCAATGACGATGACCACCTGGGGCATGGTCTGCTCCCCGGTCTCCTGACAGTGCTTGTTATAGCTGGCCAGGTCACGCACACCGATCTCAGAAAACAGGCGGTAGCGCTTCAGCATCTCCACCACGGACCACTGCAGCGCACCGGCGGCCTTTTTGGGATCGGTCACCACAGGCACATACAGATGGGGGATGCCGTTATATACCCCCAGTTCCACCATCTTGGGGTCGATCATGATGAGGCGCACCTCATCCGGCCGGGCCTTATACAGCAGACTGAGGATCAGGGAGTTCATGCAAACGGATTTGCCGGAACCGGTGGTACCGGCAATGAGCATGTGGGGCAGCTTTGCGATGTTCCCCACCACACACTGGCCGCCGATATCCTTGCCCAGGGCAAAGCTAAGCTTGGATTTGGCACCGGAAAACTGGGGCGACTCGATAATGTCCCGCAGATAGACAGTGCTGACAATCTTATTGGGCACCTCAATGCCCACAGTGGAGATTTTATCCGGGATGGGGGCAATGCGCACATTGATGACCCCCAGCGCCAACGCCAGATCCCCTGCCAGATTGGTCACCCGGGCCAGCTTGACCCCCTGCTCCAGTTCGATATCATATCTTGTGACCGTTGGGCCCCGGGTAACGCTGACAATGGAGGCGTTGATGCCGAAGCTGCGGATGGCTCCTTCCAGCCGGGCCCGGTTCACGGCGATCTCGTCCCGGGCATCGATGGCGGCGGCGGTGCCGCTGCGCAGCAGGGACACCGGCGGGAAGGCGTAATCCGTCTGCTCCCCGGCGGCGGATATGGCCTCCGCCACAGCCTGGGCCTCGGCACTGACCTCCGCCTTGATGGCCTTGCGGCTCTTGGGCGGGTCAGAAAGCTCGCCGCTCATGGCGATGGGTTTCAGGCTTTCCCGTTCCTCCTGCTGCACTGCGGCCACGACACCGGCAATGGCGGCAGTCTCCTCCGGTGTCAGGGGCAGCACATCCTCTGTGGGGCCCAGGGCCGGTTCATGAATGATCTCGGTTTTCTTCTCCGGGGTCTCGGCCTTGCGCCCTTTCCTCAAGGGCTTTTCTTCAAGAGGCTCCTTCTCCGCCGTTTTCCTCTCCGGCTTGACCTTGTCCGCCCTGCGGGCAGGCTTTACAGGCTCCACGAAAGGCGCCTTCCCGCTGCTTTCCCGGAAGATAAAGTCCTCGTCCTCATCCCCCAGAGGGATATCCATGGCGGAGCTGCGGGCAATGCGCTCGATCTTTCTGGCCTCGGCCACCGGGATCTTCCCTGTAACGGTGCCTACAGGCGCCAGCGCATCCTCGTACATGGCCGGGTCATAGGAGGCCGTGGCCCGGATCTTCACCTGCTCCGCCACCTTCTTGAAGCTCTTGCTGAACGCGCAGATGGCGCAGGCGATGAAGGCCACCGCCAACACCGGCAGCGCGCCGTAGATGCTGAACGCCATCTCCAGACAGGTAGCCAGCAGGCCGCCCAGTACGCCGGCGGACTCCAGGTGCTGTCCGGATTCGAACAACTGCCCGGCGGTGAGCGCCAGGTCAAATTTTGTCTGGAAGGGCGGCTCATACATTATCAGGCTCAACACTGCGGCCAGCAGCACCGGCAGCATCAGCGCGCAGAAGCTGCGCAGCATCACCGGGCGGCCCCGGTGAAAGCCCAGGATCACCGCCACCATCAGAAACACGGCAGCGCAAAGCCAGTAGCCCCAGCCCACCAGACCTTTAAGCAGATTGGCAAAAAACAGGATAAAGCTGCCCTCGGGCTTAAAATAGCTGATGGCGATAAACACCGCCAGGAACAAAAACAGCACCGCGCACACTTCCCGCCGGATGGGAACCACCGGCTCCTGGGGTGGAGCGGTGTCTACCGGCTTGTTGCTTTTCTTGGCTGCAGTTTTGCTTTTGCTGCTGCTCTTGCTCGTTGTGGATTTTTTCTTGGTTTGTGCCATGGAATAATTCCTTTCTTCGGTGTATCACTCAGAATATCATGGAAAGAACGATGGACAACACGCCCATCACCCAGCAGTAGTAGGCAAAGCCGCCGAAACGGCCCTTAACACTGATGTATTTCAGCAGGCTGATGGCGCCGATCCCGGAGACCATGGCCACCGTCATGCCCACCAGATAGGCGGGGACACTGGCCCAGTCGATCCCCTCCCCAGCAGCTTTCACCAAGCTGAGGATGTTGGCCCCCAGCACCGCAGGCAGGGACAGCAGGAAGGAGAACTTCACTGCGTAGTCCCGGCGAAGGCCGGTAGCGATCCCGGCGGTGATGGTGGCACCGGAACGGGACAAGCCGGGAATGGTAGCCACGCACTGGCAAAGGCCAACGATCAGCGCATCCAGAATGGTCATGCTCCGTTCCGTCTTTTTCCCCGGCTTCATCCGGTCGGCCACATAGAGCATACAGCCGGTGAGGATGATGGCAACGCCAATGAACACGTTACTGTTATACAGGGTTTCCAACTGGTCGTTGATGGGCAGCACCAGAAACAGTGGCAGTGTTGCCACCACGATCATCAGGAACATCCGGGCCATGGGATAATGCTCTCGGGGCTGACCGGCCAGAGGGCCCAGGTTGGCAAAGGAAATGACCTCATAAAACATCTCCTTCAGATCCTGCCAATACACAATGAGGATGGAAATCAGGGTGCCCAGGTGCAGCAGCACATCAAAAAACATATGCCCGTCGTTGGACATTTTAAAAAGATTATTCACGATGGAAAGATGCCCCGAACTGGATATAGGCAGGAATTCGGCAATTCCCTGCACAAGCCCCAGTAGAACCGCGTTCCAAATGCTCATTGACACATACCCCCACGGTAATCATAAACTATATATTACCACAATTTTATGCGAAAGACAAGACTTGCAGAACGGCAAATGGCTGTCGGGCGCAATATAAAAGCGGGGGCATTTTCCCCCGCTCAGTCTTGGTTTTCCGCTTTGTCGATCTCTCCATGCAGATAGGCCAGGGCGTCGGAGAGGGTGCCCAGCTGGTCGATCAGTCCGCTCTCCACCGCCTCCTGCCCGTAGATAACGCTGCCCACATCGTTGGCCAGCTCATCGGTGTTGCTCATGTATTTGATATAATCCTCCCGGCTGATGCGGGAGTGGGCCGTGACAAAAGCGATGATCCGCTCCTGAATGCGTGAAAAATAGTTATAGGTCTGGGGCACACCGATCACCACCCCATTAATGCGCACCGGGTGGATGGTCATGGCAGCCGAGGGGGCGATCATACTGCGCTTCGCCGCCACGGCCAGGGGCACGCCGATGGAGTGACCGCCCCCCAGCACCAGGGACACGGTGGGCTTTTTCATTCCGGCGATCAGCTCCGCGATGGCAAGCCCTGCCTCCACATCGCCCCCCATGGTGTTGAGCAGCACCAGCAGGCCGCCAATCTCCGGTGTCTCCTCCACCGCTGCGATCAGCGGCAGAACGTGCTCATACTTGGTAGCCTTGGTGTCCTCCGGCAGCAGCTGATGCCCCTCGATCTGGCCCACAATGGTCAGGCACTGAATGCTCCCTTTTTTGCAGGCCCCGAATTCCTTGATTTCTTCCAAACGATCACCTCCCGGTTATTGTACCCGAAAGGCGGAAGAAAAACACCAGACTGCGCTGTCCTTCTGCCGGCAGCGCCTATTATTGGGTATGTACCTTTCTCACAGTGAATTAACAGTAGAACTTAGCAATTGTTCGTAGTGACAGGTTGATGCAACAATGTTTTCAAAATGATGGGAAAACAAAGGATTTTCCTTCAAAATGTTCTTCAAACATTTTGTCGCACTTAGGAGTTCAGACACAAGTGCCTTATATGAGCACTTGAACTCAAATACGGTTTCGTTGTCATCTCTAAAGCATGTCCCTCGTAATATCACCTCTGATGTTTCTTGAAAGACATCTATTTTATATGGGCCGTCCATAAAGAACAACTCATAGTGCGTATTGTTTCTTCCTCTATTCCGTAAAACATTTTCAATCCATTGGAACAACACCGAGTCAGCCATGTCAGTCCAATCCTTGCATGGAAAATAGGTCTCGCCAAGCCTTATATAAATTATCATATCTATATACTGAGCTTGACCATCTGAAAAGCTTTCCTTACTTTGAAAAACATCGCTATCATCGATAACTATCCGAAACCCTTTCATAATAACTCCTTATTTGTTGTATACTTTCTCTACAAAATTCATACTGCCAAATAGCTCCTCTTCTTTGCGAATAAATTCCGTTTTCAAACTATCTGGAAGAACCTTTTTAAGAATTTTACCTATGCCTGTTCTGTATTGAAAACACGCAGCTTTATCTAGTGTTTTTCCTGCCTGCCACAAAATCGTTGTTCCACTAAAAGGGGCTATTGGTAAATTGGAAAAATATATCCAATATGAATGAGCCATGGAGTGAGGACCTACTTGTTCTGCTGTTACCCTAAAAAAATCTACATACTTGAACTCAGCCCACTTGTGATTGTATTTTTTGAAACCTACATATAATGTGACACCCTCGCTGTCTAATTTAAAAAGACCAAATGGGAATTGAAATAACATTAAATATAGAATCAGGCCAATCAAAACCCAGCCTAGTAAATTAACAACTATACCCACACCGGGGATAAGCTGCCCAATCGAAATGAGAAGTATCGTCATTGCAAATACACCGGTATAAAATTTTGAAATAAGATACATTCTCATAATAAACTCCTTCAAAGGGCCTGAATTCTAAGGGTGTGTCAGCATAGCTGAATTTATAACAATTTGTGCCCACGGTAAGAACAGCGGCATCAGAATGGCGAGGACTGACGGTACAGGATTTATTTCCGCTGCATGAAAAATGCAACAGTTAAAAAAATGATTCTATCAACTAAAAGCAAACCACCATGGAAGCATAATAATATGCCTACAACGATTGGGAAGCGTTTTACAACAATGCAGATAATCAGATTTATCGGGAAAAGTGCTACATAAAACAGAGAGAGGAAAAGCTGAAAGTAAAGATAGCGGGGAACTACACGCTGCTTTATATTAAATAATTTCCTGACCCATCTTGCAGGCTTGATATACCTTTTGGGATACCGCAGGGTATCCACTCCAAGGGTTCTCATCATTTCAATTGCTGAATTTCTGCAACCCAAACTGGACATCAATGATATTGAGAAAAAAACGGTATCGCTTTGAAGAACATCTCAAAGTCAAAGCCCATTTCAAATCCTCCCTATATTACCAGGGTTTCCGACCAGGTGTATTGAATGGTGCCCAGCTATGCTATGTTGGATTCCGAAAACGTTTCATAATAACTACTTATCCTTCATATGACACTTATTCAAGAAGCGAATAGATGTCAAAATCAATGTCCAATCCCAACATAGATATTTTATCTAAAATTTTTCGACTTAAGTAAAGCGAAGGTGATGTGTTGCCGAAACGAATTGGCACTGACAAAGACGAGTTTATACAATCATTATCAGCGTATTTCTGTAAAAAAGAAATTGCATCATCTTTGAGTCCCTCTAAGAAGAGCTCAATCGCTTCCCCTGTATCCCACGTTGCACAATCGTCAGAACGCAATTCAAATAATCCGTTCTTGCGATTTATTATACTGCTTAAGAACTGCTTGTCCTCGTAAGTCAGTAACTCCGGATCACACTTAGAACAGTCAATCCATATTACACATCGTACCAATGGGATCATGCTATTTTCCAAAAATTTTACCTCCTAGCAATCAATAATTCTCCAACAATGTTTTCACTGTTTCATATGTTAAAATCCGTTTAGTTCGTATTTTGTTTTTCGGTCTAAATTAAAGTGGAGCGCAGAAAATATACCTAATATTATGGTTGTGCACATTCCTATGTCGGCGGCCAAGGATGAATAGGGGGTAAATAACTCAAGTAAGACGAGCACACACGGGAAAAGGAGTGTCCAAATGATGCAAAATTTCTTTAATCCCATATAGAATTTATATTCTTTGCGGAAAATTGTAATATATTTTTTTATGTAATCCTGCTTCAGACGCTCAAAGAGACTATATTGATGAGCAATTATAGTTCCTTTCTTATATCGATGTTTGCTTTTTTTCATATTGCCGATTAGTATGGAATATATTATACGATGGAGAAGGAATAAATTCATGAGATTTAACAGCAAGAAATACATAATTATACCAACTATTTTTTCACGCATAACACGAATTCATCTCCCATTTGTTACTGCAATTTAGCGTAAGAGACAGGGCAGAGGAGGGATCGTAAGTAAAACCATCAACTTCAGCTTTCATAATAAGTCAGCAGTGGGAAAAATTCCAGGCTCCGCGTCAACTGGTGTTTTTTAAGGACGGAATAAACTCTCTTGGAAACAATGTAAAATGCGCCGGCATACATCCTGGGGTCAGTGGAATGATTGTTCGTGGTTGAGTAGAAATCCTCGTCGCCCAATGCCTGCAGCTTAATAACAGGTCTTGAGAGGGAATCGACAAGATATTGAGGTTTGCCGCATACAGGGCAGTGCCATGTTCCTGTACTCCTGTACATCATTACACAATCATCAGGTATTATGTTTTCAAAAACCAGCTGATTTACATCCGGCATTTCAGTGCCTTTCCTGTAGCGCAGCACGGGGGAAAAGGAGCAGCCTTTCAGTCCGGCATTTTCTATTACAGATCTGGCTAAATCGCTGCAAAATAGTCCCTGTATCTCGCCAGTATAAGCTGACAGAAACTGGGTGCGCCCCCATTTTACCTGCCGACTCAAAATGTAAGGCGCCACCTGCCGGGCATGGTAATATCTGTAGGGGTCTTCCTTGTCTTGTTCCACGATCCATGTGCAGTTCCCAAAATCAAATGTTTTGTTTAAGTCCACCGGTTCCAGCTTCCAGTTTTGGGAACGCAGGACAAACCAGTCTGCGGACTCCATTTCTTTGTCTGAGAATACATACCAAGATACAGCCGGGTTCCAGTCCGGATATTTTTCCTTTATCAGGGGGAGCCGCTCATCGTCGTCATAGATGTCGAATACAATTAGCCGTGAATATTCCTCCAGTAAGTCCTCTTTAGCAAAGCCGATCGACAGTAAAAAATCCAGTAAATTGCGGTCGTAGCTTTCCCCATAGTGATGGTTTATTTTCATAACCCCTCCTGAAAAAGATTAAGTCATTCGATTGATTTGTGATAATGCAGCCTGCAAAAGCTGCGGATTATCCTTATACACTGGATCTGATGCTTCAATTACGCTAGTTAAATTGTAATGTCGCAAGAAATAGTTCAGACTTCACTGACATATTGACATTTGAAAAACGTTATTTCGACCATCCGTGCGGTTGACTTTTCAAATTCTTCTCAGTTTAGATTTCTGAACCTGATACATCCGTGGCGAGGCCCTGACTCCGTAATGATCAACTACCTGATATTCATATAAAATGCCGGACTCATCGTGAAAAAATTTAAGGGAGGTTTCCCGAAGCGATTTATTGAATTTTTCCCCATAGACAGCCTGGTCAATTAGTCCTGAACTGTGGTATTTGTAATCCTCTGCATGAATGATAGGACTACCGTAAGAGACAGTACCGTCCTCCATTTTTATGGAGGACCTCAGCATATTCCGATACAGGATTATTTTCCCATCACTGTACTCGCACAGGGAAAAAGAAGCGATATTTATCTGCTCAAGGAATTTATCAAAGTTAAAGCAGGGGGCTATTTCTCTGCTATCGGATTTTATTATAAATTCCCTGTAGCATAATTTTTTATCGGCATCTGTGTCCCCTAAATATTTATCCGCCATGATAAGATTTCCGTCTTTGTCTTTATAATAGATATAATCATAGACGGCATCTTTTCTCGGGCGCTTCACAAGTCTGCCCCTGTTTGCGTTGCCGATAACCAGGTCAAAAATAGGGCTGGGAAAATAATAGCCTCGATGAAAGAGCTCGCCCCCACGTCCGTACTCAATGCTGCAAATTGCGCTTTGAGCGTCGTCAAAAAGTTTGTCATAACACGGTTCATATTCACGATACAGACTGAGGAGTTCCTGATCCATATAATCCAAGCTCACATAGATCCCTCCGATTTGAAAATTAATTTTGTTATCGTCTGGTACCAATTTAATTTCAGACCTCTGTTCTGAAAGCGCGAAATCCCAGGGGTCACTTCAAAAAGGCCCCTGGGAATGTTCTTATTCTTTGTCGCTGTAGGCCACCAGAACGCCCTTATAGGTCATGTAGCAGTCGAATTTGGCCACCACCTCGAAGGGGGCGTGCATACTCAGCACCGGGACGCCGGCATCGATGGTATCAATGTTTCGGTTGGCCATGAACATGGCGATGGTGCCGCCGCCGCCCTGATCCACCTTGCCCAGCTCGCACAGCTGCCAGACCACGTCCTTCTCCGCAAAGAGCCGCCGCAGGTAGGCCACCAGCTCGGCAGAAGCATCGCTGGTGCCGGACTTGCCCCGGGCGCCGGTGAACTTACTGATGCCCATGCCGTAATTGACTTTGGCCTCACTGCGCTTCTCGGACACATCCGGGTACAGGGGGTCATAGGCGTTGCTCACATCGGCGGAGAGGCAGAAGCTTTTCTCATAGCAGCGGCGCAGTGCCACCCCCTGGCTCTGGCACAGATCCTCCATGAAGCAGTCAAAGGCGGCGCTCTGCATGCCGCTGACGCCGTCAGAGCCGGTCTCCTCCTTATCGGCCAGAATGCAGACACAGGTACGCTCCGGTTCCTCCACGTCGAAGATGGCCTTCAGCTCCGCATAGGCGCAGACCCGGTCATCGTGACCGTAGCCGCCGATAAGGGAGCGGTCAAGCCCCACCTCGCACACGTCATAGGCCGGAACAGCAGTCAGTTCCGCAGAGAGGAAGTCCTCCTCGGTAATGTCATATAGGTCATTGAGGATGCTCAGCACCGCCAGTTTCACCCGATCCTTGCCCTCGTCGGCATAGGGGGCGGAGCCGATGAGGATATTCAGGCCCTCGCCGGTGATGCCCTCGGCCATGGTCTTTTTCATCTGGTCGGCAGCCAGATGGGGCAGCAGGTCGGTGATGACGAACTTGGGCTCATCCGGCTCCCGGCCGATGCTCACATCGATCACATCGCCGTTTTTCAGCGCCACCACGCCGTGAAGCTCCAGTGGGATGGTGACCCACTGATACTTCTTGATGCCGCCATAGTAGTGGGTGCGGAAAAAGCACATCTCATCGGATTCATACATGGGGATCTGCTTCAGATCCAGCCGGGGTGCGTCCACATGGGCACCGGCGATCACGGCACCGTAGCTCAGATCCCTGCGGCCAATGACGGCCAGCATCAGTGCCTTGCCCCGATTGTTGCGGTAAAGCTTCATGCCCGGTCGAAGCTCCATGCCCGGTTCATACTCCACAAAGCCCTGCTCTTCCGCCAGGGCGATGGCGTTTTTCACCGCCTCCCGCTCCGTGCGGGAAGTGTTCAGAAATTCCATATAGCCAAGGCAGTAGTCCTCCAATGCCCGGCGCTCCTGGGTATCGATCCGGTCATAGCCGTTCTTCTGCTCATAAAACAGGCTGGTTCTCACATCATCCATTGGTCAATATCTCCTTAAATAATTTTCTGCATTCCTCAGCGAATTCTTCAGGGCCTGCGTCATTGCGCAGGATATAGTCACAGCGTTCTTCAAAGTAGCTGTCGGGCCGTTGGGCCTGAATGCGCAGCATGGCGTATTCCCGGCTGATGCCGTCCCGCTGCATGATGCGCTCTGCCCGGATTTCCGGCTTTGCCAGCACGGCCAGCGTCTTTTCGCAGCGCCGGGCCTGATTCCCCGCGAACAGCTCAATGGCGTCAATGGCGGCGATCTGGCCTCCGGCCAGGGCAAAGTCCTCCAGGCGGCGCTGTACCTCCCGGTCAACGCAGCGGTGGGTAATGGCGTTGAGCCGCAGCAGGGCCTGCTCATCGCTAAACACCACGGCGCCCAAGGCTTTCCGATCCAGCACGCCACCACTCACAACACCGGGAAAGGCGCTTTCGATCTGGCTGAGCATCTCGGTATCCGTTTGCAGCAGCTGGTGATAGATCACGTCGCAGTCCAGAATCAGTGCGCCCATATCCGCCAGTACCTGTAAGGCGGTGGTCTTGCCGGAGCCGGTGCCGCCGGTGATACCGACGACTTTCAGGCTCTCCGCCAGGGCGGAGCGAAGTTCCGCCGCAGGCAGCGCACCCTGGCGCAGGATGCGATAGGGCAGGTCACTCATGTCAATAATGGTGGATTCCTGGCCCAGACCGCAGGGGCCGCCGTCCACGATGGCCTCGATCTTTCCGTCAAAATACGCCCTGACCTGCTCCGCCGTCTTAGGGCTCTCCGCCCCGGAGGGATTGGCTGAAGGGGCGGCAAAAGGCAGGCCGGACAGTTGCAGCAGTTCCAGGGTCATGGGATGCTGGGGGCAGCGCAGGCCCACTGTGTGTCCCTCCGCCAGAACAATGGGCGGAATATGCTCCCGGGCTTTCAGCACAATGGTCAAAGGCCCGGGCCAAAACTGCTCCGCCAGATATTTTGCGGCAGACGGCACCTGGGCTGCATACTTCTCTATGGCTTCCGGCCCCGGCACCATCAGGGACAGGGGCTTTACCGCCGGGCGACCCTTCACCTCGTATATTCTTTCCACCGCAGCGGCATCCAAGCCGTTCCCGGCCAAACCGTATACGGTCTCTGTGGGTACCGCCACCAGACCGCCCTCCCGCAGCAGGGCGGCAGCTTCTTCCAGTTTTTCACGAATAATCCGGGTCTCCATCTATTCCTCCGCCTGGGCCTGGAGCTTGGCTGCCTGGTCACCGGTTACCAGGCAGTCGATCAATTCATCCAGCCCGCCGTTGATAATATTCTGCAAATTGAAGTTCTTATTCTCCCCGGTAAGCCGGTGGTCGGTGACCCGGTTCTGGGGGAAATTATAGGTGCGGATCCGCTCGCTGCGGTCACCGGAGCCGATCTGATTGCGCCGCTGGCTGGCCACCTCCGCGTTCTGCCGGGCCTGCTCCGCCTCGTAGAGCTTGGAGCGCAGGATCTGCATGGCCCTGTCTTTATTCTTATACTGACTCCGCTCGTCCTGACACTCCACCACCGTGCCCGTGGGCAGGTGGGTAATGCGGATGGCGCTCTCGGTTTTGTTGACGTGCTGCCCACCGGCGCCGGAGGAACGGAAGGTATCGATCCTCAGCTCGTTCATATCCAGCCGGAAGTCGATCTCCTCCACTTCCGGCAGTACCGCCACGGTGGCGGCAGAAGTGTGAATGCGGCCGCCGGATTCCGTCACCGGCACCCGCTGCACCCGGTGGCCGCCGGCCTCAAATTTCAGGCGGGAATAGGCCCCCTCGCCCTCGACCATGAAGCTGATCTCCTTGATGCCGCCCAGCTCCGTCTCGCTGATGTTGGCAACCTCGATCTTCCAGCCCCGGCGCTCGGCGTACATGCTGTACATCCGAAAGAGGTCTGCCGCAAAGAGCATTCCCTCCTCGCCGCCAACGCCGCCCCGGATCTCCATGATGACATTCTTGCTGTCGTTGGGGTCTTTGGGCAGCAGCAGGATTTTGATCTCCCGCTCCAGCCGCTCCTTTTCCGCCTTGGCCGCAGCATATTCCTCCTGGGCCAGCTCCTTCATTTCGCTGTCGCCCATCAGCGCCATGGCTTCCTCCATGGATGCACAGGCGCGCTCAAAGGCACAGTAGGCCTCCACAACAGGCGCTAGTTCCCGGCTCTCCCGCTCATATCGCGAATATAGGGCCGGGTTTGCATAGGTCTCCGGCATCTCCATCCGGGCGCAGAGCTGCTCATATTGATTTTTCAGCAATTTCAGCTTCTCAAACATTGGCTGTCCCCCGATATAAGATACCACATTTTAGCACAACCAATACGTAAAGTAAACACCAAAGGCAGCGTGGAAAGCACCACGCTGCCTGAGATTCTTTTCTTGCTTATTACCCGGTCAGCTGCCCAGATAGGCCTTCTTGACATCCTCATTGCGCAACAACTCCGCACCCGTACCGGAAAGGCCGATGCGCCCTGTTTCCAGCACGTAGGCATAGTCTGCCGTCTTCAAGGCCATGTTGGCGTTCTGCTCGATCAGCAGCACTGTGACCCCTTGCTTATTGATCTCACGGATGATATCGAAGATGCCTTTCACCACCAGGGGCGCAAGGCCCAGAGAGGGTTCATCCATCATCAGTACCTTGGGACGGCTCATTAGCGCCCGGGCCACGGCCAGCATCTGCTGCTCACCGCCGGACAAGGTACCCGCCAACTGCCATTCCCGCTCCTTCAGCCGGGGAAACAGGTCGTATACCCAGTTAATGTCCTCCTCCAGGCTGTCCTTGCGCAGATAGGCGCCGATCTTAATATTCTCCAGAACCGTCATATTGGCGAAAACCCGGCGCCCCTCCGGCACCAGCGTGACACCTCTGGCGACGATATCGGAGGTGTCCTTCCCCGTGATATCGGCGCCTTCAAACTCGATGCTGCCGCCCCGGGGCTTGACCAGGCCCGCAATAGCCTTCAGAGTTGTGGATTTTCCGGCGCCGTTGGCGCCAATCAGGGTGACAATATCCCCGGCGGGAACGTCAAAGGAAATCCCCTTGACGGCCTCAATGCCGCCGTAATTGACTTGCAGCTCCTTCACGCTGAGAATCGAATCACTCATCTTCACTCACCCCCAAATAGGCATCGATGACTCTGACGTCGCTCTGGATCTCCGCAGGTACGCCCTGGGCAATCAGCTTGCCGAAGTCCAGCACATAGATGCGGTCGCTGATATTCATGACCAAATCCATGTGATGCTCCACCAGGAAGATGGAAAGGTTGTGCTTATCCCGAATCTCGCTGATGAACACCGCCAGCTCCTGCGTCTCCTGGGGATTCATACCCGCCGCCGGCTCATCCAGCAACAGCAGCTTAGGATCGGTGGCCAGCGCGCGGGCAATCTCCAACCGGCGCTGCAAGCCATAGGGCAGGCTTCCGGCCACATCATCCTTATACTTATCCAGCCCCTGCTCCTCCAGCAGGGCCATGGCCTCTTCCCGCATACGCTTCTCTTCGGCCCGGTTCAGGTGCAGGGCGGCGGAGAAGAAGTTCTGCTTGGCCCGCATATGCTTTGCGATCAGCACGTTTTCAAACACGGAGAGCTTGGAGAAAAGCCGGATATTCTGGAAGGTGCGGGCAATGCCCTTATAGGTAATCACATCCGGCGTATGGGAAACCACATTGCTGTACATTCCCATGTTCTCCCCGGCATAGAGTTTTTTCATCTTGCCGTGGGGGAAGTTTTCCACAATGGTCTCGCCCAGAAAATCGATCTTGCCGTTGGTCGGCTCATACACACCGGTGACGCAGTTGAAGGCCGTGGTCTTGCCGGCACCGTTGGGCCCGATCAGCGCCACGATCTCCCCCTGGTTCACATCCAGGTTCAGGTTGTTGACGGCCACAACACCGCCGAACTGCATGGTCACATTTTCAATATGCAGCACATTTTCAGCCATTGTCTTCCACCGCCTTTCTCTTGCGCTTGGCAAAGGGCTTCTTGAAGAAGTCGATAATCCCCTGCCAGGAGAATTCCTTGGTACCCATAATGCCCTGGCGGTAGAACAGCACGATCAGCATGATGACCACGGAGAACACCACCATGCGGAAGCCGCCCCGCATGAAGGGGATATTCACCCCCAGATAAGTCTGGGAGTCATCCAGGAAACGCAGCCACCATTCGGAGCTGGCAATATACAGGAAGCTGCCGATGATGGAGCCGGTAACGGAGCCGATACCACCGATGACAACGATCAGCAAAATCTCATAGGTCATTGCCGAGGTAAAGGAGCGTGCCTGAACGCTGGCCTGGAACATAGCCAGCAACGCGCCGCCCACACCGGCAAAGAAGGCGCTGGTAAGGAAAGCCTGCATCTTGGTCTTGGCCAGGTTGATTCCCATGGCCTCCGCTGCGATCTCGTCCTCCCGGATGGCCTTGAAAGCCCGGCCATAGGAGGAGTTAATGAGCAGAACGATCAGGAAAATGCAAAAGGCGCAGACGATCACCGGGGTGAGGATACTGTCAAACTTGGGAAACTTTTTCAGGATATTGGAGGCGTTGGTAACCGGCCCCAGCACCTCCCACTGGATGATAGCACGGAGGATCTCCGCAAAGCCCAGAGTGGCAATGGCCAGGTAATCGCTCTTCAGCTTCAGGCAGGGCTTACCCACCAGCCACGCAAAAATCACAGCCACCACGCCTGCAGCAAAAACGCCCACGAAAGCAGGCAGGCAGATATTGACAATGCCGCCGTTAAAGTACTGATAAACACTGGCGTGCTGTTCCAGCGGGATGGTCAGAATGGCATATGTATAAGCGCCCAGCATCATGAAGCCCGCCTGGCCCAGAGAGAACAAACCGGTAAAGCCGTTGAGCAGGTTCAGGGAAACGGCCAGCAGCGCGTAGATGGAGGCCTTTTGGATCACGGAGGCCAGCATGGAATAATGCTGCTCCTTATCCACATATACCAGCAGTGCGGTAACCACCGCCGCCAGGATCAGCGACAGGATCAAATCTCTTTTCTTATTACCCATCATATCACACCTTCTCCGTCAGCTTTTCGCCGAACATTCCGTTGGGCTTGAACAGCAGCACCAGGATCAGCAGGGCAAAAGTAAAAGCGTTGCTGAAAATGGCGATGGCATCGTTGGCCTTGATCAGGGACTCGCAAATACCGATAATGTATGCGCCCAGCACAGCCCCCGGGATGGAACCAATCCCGCCGAAGACGGCCGCGACAAAGGCTTTCAGGCCAGGCATGGCGCCGATCATGGGGCTTACCTGACCATAGTTTGTAAAGTAGAGAATGGAACCGACACCCGCAAGGAAGGAGCCGATCACAAAGGTGGCAGAGATAACATTGTTGACCTTGATGCCCATCAGCCGGGCAGTATCAAAGTCTTTGGACACGGCCCGCATGGCCATGCCGGTTTTGGTATGGTTAATGAACAGCACCAGCGCCACCACCAGCAGAATGGTCAGCAGGGGCGTGACAACAGTGATGATCTTCACATTCAGCGTCCCCACGGCAAGGGTTTTCTTGAGAAGGGAAATCTCCGGATAGGGGCGGGCCAGACCGCCGGTGATATAGGTGGCCAGGTTTTGCAGCAGGTAGGACACACCGATGGCGGAAATCATTACCGACATACGCGGCGCGCTGCGCAGGGGCTTATACGCCGCCCGCTCGATCAATACGCCCAGCAGCACCGTCATGACAAGAACCACCGGGATCGCAACTGCCATGGGCATAGATGCGCTGACATACACCATGAAGAAACCGGCCATCATAAAAATATCGCCATGGGCAAAGTTAATAAGGCGCAGGATGCCGTAGACCATGGTGTAGCCGATGGCAATCAACGCATAAAGGCTGCCGACGGTGATCCCCGAGAGCAGCAGATCGATGTAATATGTGGCAGTGTGCATATTACGATCCTCCTAACATTCAAATACTCTGTGTCTGTGAAAAACGGAATGTTTCCCCGGCGCGGATCCGCCGGGGAAACGTTCCTTCCTTTTGCTTGGCTAAGTTCCAGTCAAACTTATCCCTGGTAAGCGTCAGAGAACACGATCTGACCGTCCTTGAAGGTCTTGATGGCAACGTAGTTCTTGATGGCGTCGCCGTTCTCGTCAAACTTCAGGTCGCCGGTGACCAGGCCCTTCACGTCCAGAGCAGCCAGCGCGTCGCGGATGGCTGCGCCATCGGTGCTCTGAGCGGCCAGAATGGCATTGTAAGCAGCCATGTAAGCGTCATAGCCGCAGGGCGTGACGGAGGAGATGGCCTCGGCGGTGCCGCCGTTGTTCTCAATGCGGGCAGAATCGGCGGAAACCCATTCGGTAAAGCCCTTGCTGAACTCCACACCGGCAGCGTTGCTGGCGTCGGTGGAATCGAAGAAGCAGGAGAAGAACACGCCGTTGGCATTGGCACCGGCACGCTCAGCGATGGAGATATCATCCCAGGTGTCGCCGGCCATGATCTGGCACTCAACACCGGCCTCACGGGCCTGGTTGATGATCAGAGGAGCGGTCTCGATGGAGACGGGTGCGAAGATGCCGTCATAACCCTCGGACTTGATGTTGGCCATAATGGTGGAGAAGTCGGTCTCGCCGTTCTGGAAAGTGACGGTGCTGCATGCGGCGCCGCCCTCCTTCATGGCCTCGGAGAAGTAGTTGCCGAAGCCTGCGGAGTAGTCGTCACCGGCCTCAACAATGACAACGCAGTTCTTGCTGCCCTGCTTGAGGGCATAGCTGGCCATAACAGCGCCCTGGAAGGGGTCAATGTAGGCAACACGGAAATAGTAATCATTGCCGGCAGTGACCTGGGGGTTGGTGCAGGAGGTGCCGATGGCGGGGATCTTTGCCTCGGCGAACAGGTCGCCGGCGGCAATGGCGCAGCCGGAACCGTAGGTGCCGACAACCACGGAAACCTTATTGCTGATCAGCAGCTGGGCGGCAGAGGGAGCCTTGGCCGCATCAGAAGCGTTGTCAGCGTAAACCAGTTCCACATTGTAGGTCTCGCCGTTGATATCAATAGTGGGATACAGGGAGTGAGCATATTCAATGCCCAGGATTTCCTTCTTGCCGCCGGCAGCATTCTGGCCGGAAGTAGGCTCAAACACGCCGATCTTGACGACCTTGTCGCCGCTGGAAGAGGCGTCCTTGGCACTGTTGGAGCCGCCGCATGCGCACAGGGCGAACACCATAACCAATGCAAGGGCAAGTGCAATAACTTTTTTCATTTTTGTTCCTCCTATTTGCTTTGTTGCTGTCATCGGGTGTCTTTAGTATACAGACACCTGTAGTTCAGTAACGATGTTTTGATTATGCACGATAGTTCGCTAAATTGCAATATTGCTAAATGGCCAAAATACTTTTACAATATTTGTATGTTTTGTAGAATTTACACAATTTTTGGCCCGGTTCGCCAGTCTGAGCCCCCTTTTCTGTCCGCAATTGACAAAAACGACAGGGTATACAGGTCATGGGCGGATGCGCCCACGGCGAACAGGGCCTCCGCCCGCTCCCCAAGATGTTTGACTGTACCCGGCCTTGTGACCACAGGGATTGTGGTCTTGCCGTCCAATTGCCGCAGATAAGCCCGGCCCTTTTCGTTGGCCGCCAGCACCCGGATATAGGGCGGTTCCCCCTGTGCCTGCCCGGCATCGATCCCCAGGGCAGCCGCCATACACATCCGCCGGAGCCGGGACAAGGCCACCCGCTTCGTCTTTGCCGCCGCCAGAATGAAGTCCAGCGTTGGCTCCTCCTTGGCAGCTTTGCACAAACGCCGCCCCACACCGTTGCCGCCGTCGGGTAGGGAGAGAAAAACCTTTTCCTCCAGCATCCGCAGACGGGAGAGGATGGCCAGTTCCATATCCCGCCGGTTCAGCATGGCCCGCCCCTGCTCCAGCTCCCGGCGAAAGACTTCCATTGCCGCTTCCGGAACGTAGGCGGAGATATCCTCCCCCCGGCACAGCATCTGCCGCAGCTGGGAGGCCGAAGGGATTTCCCCTTCCCCCGTCTCATCGTGGCCGCTTCCCATCCGCTTCACGCCGAGGGAGGCCATGGCGGAGCGGCGCTGGTACAGGGCTTTCAGATACTCCACTGCCAGAATGTCATTGGGCTTTTCCAACCGCTTTGCCGCCTCCCCCAGCCGTTCCTCCAGTACCAGCTGCCGGGCCGCTGCAAAGGACAGATTGGGCTGCGCCGTCATGCGCTCTTTCACGGCTGCCAAGGTCAGGGGATCCAGCAAATATTCCGCCAGTTTTTTTAGTTCTTCCAATGCCCCGCTCTCACTGCCGAAGCTGAGATGGGTGCAGCCCAGGGCGTCCAGAACGGCCACCGCCCCGGCGGCAAAACCCTCCGCCGAGGACAGCGCCCAGGGCAGCGGCAGCTCCACCATCAGATCCGCCCCGCAGCGGCAGGCGGCCTCCGCCCGGGCGAATTTGGAAAAGATGGCCGCCTCGCCCCGCTGTACATAGTCGCCGGACATCACCCCCACCATGACCGTCTCTTCCCCAAGCTGCCGCCTGCTCTCCTCCAATTGGTACAGGTGTCCCTTGTGAAAGGGATTATATTCGCAGACGATCCCACATATGTTCATGGCCGCTCCTTACTGGCAAAAAGTTCTTGCATTTTTTCCTGTTTGTATTACAATAGATGTGTTATGAGCATTTTACTCAATCCTTGAAACATTTACAATAGAAAGGAACGAAATAATGAAAATTCTTGTTATCAACGCCGGCAGCTCCTCTTTGAAGTATCAGCTCATTGATATGGAGACCGAGCAGGTCATGGCCAAGGGCCTTTGCGAGCGCATCGGTATCGACGGTCATTTGAAGCACACCCCCATGGTGGGCGGCAAGAGTGTTTTCAATGAAGATGTGGCCATGCCCACTCATTCTGAGGCCATCGCCGCTGTGATCGATAAGCTCACCAGCGCCGAGTATGGCGTTGTGGGTTCCATGAAGGAGATCGATGCTGTGGGTCACCGTGTGGTTCACGGCGGGGAAAAGTTCGCCAGCTCTGTCCGCATCGATGATGCCGTTATGGCCGCGTTGGAGGAGTGCATCCCCTTTGCCCCCCTGCACAACCCCGCCAACATCACCGGCATCAATGCCTGCAAGGCAGTCATGGGCGATGTGCCCATGGTGGCTGTGTTTGACACCGCCTTCCATCAGACCATGCCCGGCAAGGCCTTTATGTACGCCGTTCCCTATGATTACTATAAGAATGACGGCATCCGCCGCTATGGCTTCCACGGTACCTCTCACCGCTATGTCTCCGCCCGCTGCGCCGAGATGATGGGCCGTCCCATCGAGGAGCTGAAGCTGATCTCCTGCCATATGGGCAATGGTTCCTCCATCTGCGCCATTAACGGCGGCAAGAGTGTGGATACCTCCATGGGCTTCACGCCTCTGGTGGGTCTGCCCATGGGCACCCGCTGCGGTGACCTGGACGCCGGCGTGATCCAGTTCCTGATGAACAAGTATGGCTACAGCATTGATGAGATGCTGAACATCCTCAACAAGAAGTCCGGCGTGCTGGGCGTCTCCGGCGTCTCCTCCGACTTCCGTGATCTGGACGCTGCCGCCGCCGAGGGCAACGAGCAGGCCCAGCTTGCCCTGGATATGTTCCACTACTGGGTGGCCAAGGTGGCCGGCTCCTATGTGGCCGCCATGAACGGTGTGGATGCCATCATCTTCACCGCTGGTGTGGGCGAGAACAGCAAGGAGACCCGCGCCGCCATCGCCTCCTACTTTGGCTATCTGGGCGTCACCATCGACCCCGAGGCCAATTCCAAGCGTGGCGAGGATATCATGATCTCCACCCCCGATTCCAAGGTCAAGGTCTTTGTTATCCCCACCAACGAGGAGCTGGTCATCGCCCGCGATACCCGGGACATCGTCGGCTGAAAAATTAAACCATAAACAGTCAAATCCCAGGCATGGTTTCCATGCCTGGGATTTGACTGTTTATCTTTGCTCTGCCACATAGATGCTTGCCCGGGACTGGATCAGCTTCGCCGTCTCCTCCACGGTCTTGTCGCCGCTGAACATGGCGGCGCAGGCTTCCTTGATAATGCTCATGATGACGCTGTCATAGTCCTGAATATGCTCCACTGCATCAGCCAGTTCCATCAGCCTCTCCGCGTCCGCATCGTTCATCTTCTCGTCGGCTATGGCCCTGCGGATGCTCTCCTCCATGGCCGGACGATAGATGTACAGGCCCTGCTCCTCCGTGTTGACCCGGGTCAGCAGGAACTTCACAAAGGCCCAGCAGCCCTCCTGATCCTGGCTCTGGCTGCATATCCCCACTGCCCGGTTGAGGTAGGCATCCGTGCCGCAGCTGCCGTCGGTGGTGGGCCAGCCGATGAAGCTCATTTGGCAGCCCGCCGTTTTCTCTGTCTGGGCCAGGTCATAGACATGGGTGGTGAATACGGCGTTGGTCACTTGGGTTCCGTCTGCCACCTGCAATTCACCGGGGCCAAAGACCATGTTTTCAAGACCCTCCGGCGTTTCCCGCAGGTTCAGAGCCGTTTGCAGGATCTGCCGGAATGAGGCGTTGTCAAAATCGCAGGTGCCGCCGTCCCAGTCCACCGCCCGGCGGACGTACCGAGAAGTGACCTCACTCAGATAGGTTTCCCTGGTCAGGTTATAGATGCACATCTGCCCTTCTTTCAGCCCGCTGTCGATCTGCCGGTATTCCTCCAGCGTCCAGCCGTAGCGATCCCCGAAGTCGGCATAGCGGGCCTCCAGTGTGGGCAGCACAAAGGAATCTGCCAACAGGTAGATGCTGCCCTCCCGGCCCAGGGCCTTTCTCAGCAGGATGTCCTCCGGTTTGACGTCCCCGTCCTGCGCCATCCGTTCTGTCATATCCACCAGCAGTTCCTTGGCAATATAGGGTTCCGGGGAGAGTAGGCCCCCAAAACATATCATATCCGGAAATTTCCCGCTGATGATCTCCGTGTTCAGCCGCAGCTGGGCCTGCTCCCCGTCAAAGGCCATGCCCTGGCTGTAATCCTCCAGCTTCACCTGGTACGTCTCGCTCTGGGCATTGAAGGCTGCTACTGTCCGGGAAAGTCCGCTGTAGCTCCCGGGGAAGACCGTCACCAGACGCAGGGTGATCTTCTCCAAGAGATTCTCCGGCGCCACCGGCACCAGCTCATAATACCCGCCCATGACCTGGCAAGCATACTTCCCCTGCCCCAGGGACAGGACACCGTAAATCTGGCTCATGCTGATGCCGCATTCCTCCCAGATGACGATGGGCTGGTTGCTTCCGTCCTCCGCCAGCCGGTACAGGCCGTCCCGCCCTTTCAGCAAAAAGGGATCCTCTCCCCCGCCGTCATAGACGGTGCCTGCCGGTGCCTGAAAGGCCTCGGAAAGCTGGCCGCTGTCCCGGTCAATGCTGTAAAAACGGTTGCCCTCCGGGCTGCCTGTCACGGCGTAGACTCTCCCTCCGGCAGAAAGGCGCAGCTTCATTTCCGCCTCCGGCAGCGCTGTCGTCGCCAACAGCTGCCCCTCCCCGTCCATCAGCAGAAGCTGGCCGTTGTTAACGAAAAAGAGCCTGTCCTCCGTACAGCGCATCTGCTCTAAGGATGCACTTGAAAACTGAGGGAACCACAGTTCCCGCAGCTGCTCTCCCAACCGGGAAAACAGCCGCAGGCACATTCCGCTCTCCTCTTCGCCCAGAATCCACAGGCCGTCTTTGGATGCCTGGACAAAAAAGATGTTACCGGGTACAGTTCCCACCTCTGTCCCGTCCACCAGCAGATGCATATCCCGCTCGTCATGGTTCCAGCCTATGCAGCAAACCACTCCCTCCCAGGAAAACAGGGTATGAACATCCTGGCAGCCGCCTGCGTAGTTGGCCAGATCAAGGGGTTTTGCGGCGTAGCTGCCGCCCTGGCCTGTCCAGCTTTTCGTCTCCGTGCCCCGGTTCTCCGCCGCAGTTGGTGCGGCTTGCTTTTGCGGCCCGCCGTCCCCCTTGTCGCAGGCGGACAGCAGCAACAGGGCAAGCAGTATCCAGACGATGCATTTTCTCTTTCCCATGGCTTTCCCTCCCTGAAGTCTTTCTACTTTCAAAACGCTGAAATAAGGCTGATTGTTTCGCTTCCGTCGTGCAATTCACGGATTTTTTACATTTTTTGGCTAGAGCCGCCCCGAGGGCTCAGCAGCTTGATTGATGCTTTTCCGGAGTGGTTAGAAAGTGGAGGCTCCTCTGCCATGCTGCCTTAGAATTCACAAAGCATGACCCCGCCGGAATGGCTGGGTCATGCTTTGTTCCCTCGCTCTATTTCTTTCCCGTGGAGCCGAAGCCGCCCCGGCTTTTCTCTTTCAGGTGCTCCACCGTTTCCAGTTCAAAATCCGGTTGCTTCTCCACAATGCGGAACTGGCAGATCCGGTCGTTTTTGCGGATCACCGTATCCCGCAGGGCATAGGCGGAGAACTTCCACTCGTCCTCCTCGCCGCAGTAGGTATTGTCAATGATGCCGATGCTGTTGGTCTGGATGATACCGAAATTTTTATAGGTGCTGCTGCGGGGGGCCACATGGGCCTCATAGCCCTCCGGCAGGATCATCCCCACCCCCAGGCGGATCAGGCGCAGCTCCCCGGCCTTTAGCTCCACCTCTTCGGCAGCCCGCAGGTCGATCCAGTCCCCCTGGCTGAACTTCTCAATTCTGGTGAGCTCCGGCTCAAAATATTTGATGTAAACCTTCATCCGCAGTTCCTCTTTTCTTGTTTTGGTTGACTTCTTTTTCAGATAAGTATAATATAAAAAGCATAAAACCGAAAAACGCCGGAACCTATGCCGTCAGCCCTGTGTGCGCTTGTCAGCTGATGCCAGTATAACACGATAAGGAGGAGTTTTCCATGCCCAGTTTTCAGGAATTTTATTTTACCTCATCCACCGGTATGAACCGGATCCGTGCCAAGCGGTGCCTGCCCGATGGGGAGCCCAAGGCAATTGTTCAGATTGCCCACGGCATTGCCGAGCACATCGACCGCTATGCCGAGTTCATGGAGTTTCTGGCCCAAAACGGTTATCTCGTGGTGGCGAATGACCATCTGGGCCACGGCAAATCCATCAACAGCCCGGAAGACCTGGGCTTCTTCGCCGCCAGGGACGGCTGGAACTATGTGTTGCGGGACATGGAAAAGCTCCATGACCGGACGGTCAAGGACTACCCCGGTTTGCCCTATGTGATGTTCGGCCACAGCATGGGCAGCTTCCTCACCCGCACCTATATGATCAAGTATCCAGGCAAGTATGACGCCGCCATTCTCAGCGGCACCGGTCACCAGGTTAAAGCCATGGTGCTGGGGGGCTACTCCCTGGCCAGCGCCGCCGTGAAGCTCTACGGCCCCCGGAAAGTGGGCGAGAAGCTGAATAATATTGCCTTCGGCGCTTACAATGCCGGCTTTGAAAACCCCCGCACAGAGTTTGACTGGCTCACCCGGGTAGATGCTGAGGTGGATAAGTACATTGCCGACCCCCTCTGCGGCTTTGTGGCTACGGTGAGCCTGTTCCGTGACATGATGGGCGGCATCAAGTTCGTCACCAATCAGAAGAACATCAACACCATGAGCAGAACCCAGCCGGTCTACTTCATGTCCGGCGACTGCGACCCGGTGGGCGACAATGGCAAGGGCGTGGAGCGGGCCTATAAGGCCTTCTGTGACGCTGGGCTGCATGACGTGATGATTCGCCTCTACCCCGGCGGCCGCCACGAAATGCTGAATGAAGTGAACAAATACGATGTTTATCGGGACATTCTGGCCTGGATTCATGATAAAATAGGATAAACGAAGGATGCCGCAAAAGTGAAAACCGGCTGCCATAAGGCAGCCGGTTTTCATTATCTTCTTTTTATTTGTTCCTCGGTTCCACTTCAAAGCCGATGATCTCCCCACTGATGGCGTCCACCTCATAGTCATATTCCATCAGCTTGGTCTTCATCTCAATGTCGTAAATCAGATTCAGCCCTTCCAGCTCCAGCTTGCATTTGATGCTGCTCAGCTCCTTCTCGCTGATGTTGGCATGGCCCATGGCCAGCGCCTTGGCCTCATCCTCGCCAATGAGTATGGTGGCATTTTTCTCCGGTTCCGGGCTTGCCGTGGGTTCTGGGGTCTCCGCCGGGGTCAGCTCCTCAAAGGCGGCCACGGCCGGTTCCGTCACGCTGCCGGCAAGGTCGCTCTTTCTCCAGCTCTCCACCCGGCCGGTAACCGCGTCCAGCGTATATTCATATTGGCAGTCCTTCGTGTGGAAGCAGACCTCATAGAGCATCATGCCGCTGCGCTCCACCAGCAGAACCGAACGGATATCCGCATCCTTCTCATTCACCTTGCTGTGCTTCAAAGCGGCCTCCGCCGCAGCGTCAGCGCCCAGATAGGGCGTCGGGGTGGCGGCAGGCGTGGGTACGGCAGTGGTTGCCGGGGTCTCCTCTGCTTCCGGCTGCATGCTCTCTTCCGGTACAGCCTCCGTGGCCGCCGGGGTGGGCCGGACGGGATCAGGGCTGGTCTTTACCGGGCTGGGCACCGGGGTGGACGGTGCTTTCTGCTCCTCCGTGGGTACCGGTGTGCTGACCGCATTTTCGGGCAGGATGCCCGAAAGCCAAGCCGGTGTGCCGTAATACTGGGCCAGAGCATAACCGCCGATGACGAGGGCCAGCACCACAGCCAGGATAAGAATGATCACCTTTAAAAAGCCGCTCTTTTTCTTCGGCTTCTGTTCATTTTCGTTTTCAGGCATTTGTTTCCCTCCCTTTCGTCTGGCAACAAGGTATCATATTTTTTTAAGAAAAACATGAACCGCCCATTAACTTTGCTGAAAGTATTTTCTGGCAGTTTCCGCATCGGCCTTGATCTGCCGGGAGAGGCTGTCAAAATCCGCAAACTTCCGCTCGGGCCGGATGTAGGAATAAAACTCCACCCTTGCCTGCCGGTCATAGAGATTGCCGGAGTAGTCCAGAATGTGGCTTTCCACATTGGCCCGCTCATTGTCCCCGGTGGTGGGGCGCAGGCCCACATTGGTGGCCGCCGTATAGCTGCTGCCGTCCTCCAGGATCACCTTGGTCACATAGACCCCGTACTTGGGCACCAGTACCCCATCCGGGAAATACATATTGATGGTGGGCGTGCCCATCTTCGTCCCCAGATGATAGCCGGAACGGACGGTGTTGGCCAGAGCATGGGGATGGCCCAAATATCGCCGTGCCTGCTCCATATCCCCCTGAGCGATAAGCTCCCGGATATAGGTAGAACTGACCACCCGGCCATCCAGCATCACCGGCTGGATGATATCACAGCCGATGCCCCGGGCCTGGCAGTATTCCTGCAAGCGCAGGGCCGTGCCCTCGCCCTTATAGCCAAAGCAGAAATCATGCCCCACCACCATCCAGCCGATGTTCAGTTCCTGAATGATGTTATCGGCAAAATCCCGCCAGGGCATCCGCATCAGGCGCTGGTTGAAATGCAGGAAAACCACATTGTCAATGCCGTAGATGCGGCGGATAATGTCCTCCCGGCCAATGGCGCTGTTAATCAGCGGCGTCTCCCTGCCGAAAACCAGATTGTCCGGGTGGACATCGAAGCTGAGCACGGAGGGCATGGCCCCGATCTGGGCAGCCCGCTGCTTGGTGCGCTCCAGCAATGCCCCATGGCCAATGTGTACGCCGTCAAAAAAGCCCAGCGCAATGGCTCTCTTTCTCTCTGACATGAATCCTTATACCTCAAAAAAGCTTTTCACTGTTTTCATCATACCATCTTCCACCCGGCCCAACATGAGGAATTCTCCGCTCTCCCCATAGACCCGGTAGTCACTATCGGCAAGCCTGGTCTTCACCGGGTTACCGCAGCGAATTTTCTTCTCCAGGGCAGCACCGGCGGTGCATTGCGGAAACTGCCGGAACAGGCTGTCCACCGGCAGAAGCAGTTCCTCTGCCCGTCCTTCCCCCGCCATCTGCTGTACCTGAGCAAGGGTCACTGCCTCATCCACGGAAAACTGGCCCGCCCGAACCCGGCGCAGACTGCTCATACAGCCGCCGCAGCCCAGGGCCTGACCCAGGTCGTGACACAGGGTGCGGATATAAGTTCCCTTGGAGCAGCAGACATCCAGCAGCCAGTCCTCTCCCTGCTTTCCCACCAAGCGCAGCTCATGGATGGTAACGGTGCGGGGCGAGCGCTCCACTTCGCCGCCCTTGCGGGCGATATCGTAAAGGCGCTGGCCGTTGCACTTGATGGCGGAGTACATGGGCGGGATCTGCTGTATCTCCCCCCGAAACGCCGCCAGCGCGTTTTCCAGCGCTTCCCTGCTGACGGAGCCAGGCTTTTCCTCCAGTATCGCGCCGGTAATATCCTGGGTATCGGTGCTTACGCCCAGGCGCAGGCCGGCAAGGTAGCGCTTGTCATGCCCTTCGGCAAATTCCACCGCCCGGGTGGCCCGGCCCACAAACACCACCAGCAGTCCGGTGGCCATGGGATCCAGAGTACCGGAGTGCCCGATGCGCCGCTGGTGCAGAATGCCCTTCAGCTTTGCCAAAACGTCATTGCTGGTCCAATCCGGCGGCTTGTCGATCAGCAGGATGCCGTTCATTTCCAAACCTCATCAATGACCTGGAGCAGCAGCTCTCTGGCCTTTTCCGGCGTACCCATGATGGTGCATCCGGCGGCCATGTCATGCCCGCCGCCGCCAAACACGGCGCAAATCTGACTGCTGCTGACCTCCGGGTTGGAGCGGACGGAGATCTTGCAATTGCCGTCGGCCTGCTCCTTGATGGTGATGCTCACCACGGACTCCTCCGCCCGACCGGCAAGCCCGGCCAAATCATCACAGTCATCCTCGGTCGCTCCGGCCTTTTCCATCATCTCCAGCGTCACGGTGGAAACGGTGATCTTGCCATCCCGGTAAAAGCCCATACCGGCATAAATCATGCTCTCCAACAGCAAGCGGGCCCGGCTCACCTTGCGGAAGAACACCAGATTCACAAGCTTATTGTCCGCCCCCAGGCGCAGCAGCTCCGCCCCGGCCCGCAGGGTGGCGGCATTGGTGTTGGCGTACTGGAAGCAGCCGGTATCGGTACTGAGGCCGATATAGAGCAGCGTGGCCTCCTCAGGGGTAATGTCAGTATTGATGTTCAGAATCAGCTCCATCACCGCCTCGGCACAGGAGGACTTCTCCGCCTTCACCAGTTCCGCCCCGGCATAATGGCTGTTGGTGGGGTGGTGATCGATGCACAGGTTCACCAGCCCCTCATAGCCCTTGGGCAGCAGCCCCTCCGTGGCAATATCCACCGCCACCACGTATTTGTATTTGAACCCGGCAGGGGCGAAATACTTCTCCGCAAAGGGGCGCAGCTTCTCGCTGACCTGGGGATTGGGGTAGAGCCAGGCCGTCCGGCCGCCCCGCTGCAGAGCGCTGCAAAGGGCAGCGGCGGAAGCCACCGTATCCCCATCCGGGTTCTTATGGGTCAGAATCAGGATATTCTCATGGCTCAGCAGGGCCTTGGCGCACTGCTTATAGTTCATCGCTGTCACCTTCATCGTGCTTGATCTCCAGGGAGTTGATCACCTGATTGATGTGGGCGCCGTACTCGATGCTGTGATCCACCTCGAACACCAATTCCGGAGTGTAGCGCAGCTTCATGGCGTTGCCCAGCTCCCGCCGCAGCCAGCCGGAGGCGGATTTCAGGCCCTTGCGAAACTCTTTTTCATCCCGCATCCCCATGACGGACAGCCACACCTTGGAATAGCGCAGATCGCCGGTGGTTTCCACCCGGGTAACGCTGATCATCCCCTGCTGCACCCGGGGATCCTTGATCTCCCGCAGCAGTTTGGAAAGGACGATCTGAATATCGTCGTTGGTTCTTGCCAGTTTGTTTGATGCCATAAACGTCTCTCCTAAAACAGGCGCTTTTTACAAAGCGCCTGTCAATCGTATCAAATTCTCTCAGCGGTTGATCTGCTCCATCACGAAGCACTCGATCACATCGCCCACCTTCACATCGTTGAACTTCTCCACCTGCATGCCGCACTCGTAGCCGCTTGCCACTTCCTTCACGTCGTCCTTGAAACGGCGGAGAGAGGCCAGCTCGCCCTCATGGATCACAATGTTATCCCGCAGGACACGAACCTGGCAGCCGCGCTGGATCTTTCCATCGGTGCAGTAACAGCCGCAGACGGTGCCCACCTTGGAAACCTTATAGGTCTCACGCACTTCGGCATGGCCGATAATGACTTCCTTGAACTGGGGCGCCAGCATGCCCTTCATGGCTGCCTCGATCTCATTGATGCAGTCGTAGATCACGCGGTACATGCGCATATCCACCTTGCTGCGGGCGGCGCTGTCCCGGGCGGCATTGTCCGGCCGGACATTGAAGCCCACAATAATGGCGCCGGAGGTGGCGGCCAGCATCACATCGGACTCGTTGATGGCGCCCACCGCGCTGTGAATCACCTTGACACGAACCTCGTCGTTGGAGATTTTCTCCAGAGAGGTCTTTACCGCCTCGGCAGAGCCCTGCACGTCAGCCTTCACAATGATGTTCAGGGTCTTCATCTCGCCGGCCTGGATCTGGCTGAACAGATCCTCCAGGCTCACCTTCTTGGTGCCGCCCAGGGCGTTGGCGCTCATCTTGATGCGCCGCTCCTCCGCCAGTTCTCTGGCCATGCGCTCATCGGCCACGGCATTGAAGGTGTCACCGGCGCTGGGGACTTCGGACAGGCCAGAGATTTCCACCGGCGTGGAGGGGCCGGCCTCGGTGACCCGCTGGCCCTTGTCATTGATCATGGTGCGCACACGGCCCACAGCGGTACCGGCAATGATGATATCGCCCAGCTTCAGGGTGCCGTTCTGCACCAGAACGGTCATGATGGGACCACGGCCCTTATCCAGCCGGGCCTCAATCACAGCGCCTCTGGCCGCCCGGTTGGGGTTGGCCTTCAGTTCCTGCACTTCTGCCAGAACCACCAGGTTCTCCAGCAGGCTGTCAATGCCCATGCCGGTCTTGGCGGAAATGGGGCAAATGATGGTATCGCCGCCCCACTCCTCGCTGACCAGCTCATACTCGGTGAGCTGCTGCTTAATGCGTTCAGGGTTGGCGCCTACCGTATCCATCTTGTTGATGGCCACCACCACGGGGATCCCTGCGGCCTTGGCATGGTTGATGCTCTCCACGGTCTGGGGCATGATACCGTCATCTGCCGCCACCACCAGGATGGCAATATCCGTCACCATGGCGCCGCGGGCACGCATGGAAGTAAAGGCCTCATGGCCCGGGGTGTCCAGGAAGGTGATGGGACTGCCGTTGATCTCCACGGTGTAAGCGCCGATGTGCTGGGTGATGCCGCCGGCCTCGCCGGAAACCACGTTGGCATGGCGGATGTAGTCCAGCAGAGAGGTCTTGCCGTGGTCAACATGGCCCATGACCACCACCACGGGAGCACGGGAGACCAGATCCTCCTCCTTGTCCTCGTGGGCATCGATCAGCCGCTCCTCCACTGTGACAATGACTTCCTTCTCCACCTTGCAGCCCATTTCCATGGCTACCAGGGCGGCGGTATCATAATCGATCACATCGGAGATGGAGGCAAAAACGCCCAGCTTAAAGAGCTGCTTAATAACCTCGGCGGCAGTCTTTTTCATGCGGGAGGCCAGCTCGCCTACCGCGATCTCATCGGGGATCTCCACCTTCAGCTGCTGCTTCTTCGCAATCTCCAGCTGGAGCCGGTTCATCTTATCCCGCTCCTCCTGACGGCGCTTGGCGGAAGCCGCCTGCTGGTTGGGCCGCTGCTTGGCTCTGCTCTGGATCTTTTCCTTATTGCCCCGGCGCATGTTGCTGGTGTTGGCCTTGTTTCCGGCCATGTCGTCATAGCGCTCGTTGTACTTCTCGATGTTTACGGCAGCGCCGCCGCGGGTGTCCACCACCCGCTTCTCGGCCACCTGACGGGGTACATGGGGTTTGTTTTTCTTCTCCTGGGCGGCGGCCTGCTGCACCGGGGCGGCGGCAGGCTGGGCAGGGGCGGCGGCCTTCTCCGCCGGCTTTGCCCCCTTGTTATCCTGCTTCTTCTCCGGGGCGGCCTGCTGCTTTGCGGGAGCGGCCTTCACCGGCTCCGCCTTGGCAGGTGCTTTGAAAATCTCCTCCAGGCTGGCCGCCTGGTTGTGCTGGGTCATATAGTCGAAGATAACGTTCAACTCATGATTTTCCAGAACCTGCATGTGGTTTTTTGGTGCGGCCACATAGTCCGTGAGGATCTGGCTGATGACCTTGGAAGCTACGCCAAAGTCCTTCGCCACCTCGTGAATCCTGTATTTTATCATGCTCATACGTTAGTCCTCCTCTTTCCAACTCTCTTGTTCCTCTCGTGGGCGGCGGCTTCCTTTTTCCGGCGCTGGGCCTTCTCAAAGCGGCCCGCCACCTCTTCCGCCAAGGCCCCGTATCGCTCAGGCTGCTTTTCCGAGAGGGCCTTCATCAGGGCATTGGCAAAGCCCATATCCGTCACCGCTGCCATGGAGCAGCCATTCACACCCACGCTGGCAGAAATCTCCTCTTTGATGTAGGGCAGCGGAACCGTTAAAACACTGCGGCCCCGGGTGAAGCCCTCTGCACGGCTTTTGGCATTCTCCGAAGCATCCGCCGCCAAAAGCAGCAGTTTGGCCTTTCCGCCGCGAACCGCCGCGCCGGTATTGGTCTCGCCGATCTGGATGGCGTTGGCCCTGCGCATCAGGCCCAGCATATTCAATATTTTATCGCTCATGTTCCGCCCTCCATCTGGCTTTCCAGCCTTTCATAGATTTCCGGCGGGATCTGGGCGGAGAAAGCCCGCTCCAAAGCCCTTGCCTTGATGGCTTTCTTCAGGCACCGGGGGTCGGGGCAAACATAAGCGCCCCGGCCGGAAGCCTTGCCCTTGAAGTCCAGGCTGATCTCCCCCTCCGGGGAGCGAACCACCCGGATCAGCTCCTTCTTGGGCTTCATTTCGCGGCAGCCCAGACATTGCCGCATGGGTATTTTCTTTTCCAAAACTGCCGCCTCCTCCGATTATTTTCTTATGCCTCAGATTCGGGCTTGATGTCGATCTTGTAGCCGGTGAGCTTGGCGGCCAGGCGGGCGTTCTGCCCCTCCTTACCGATGGCCAGGGACAGCTGGGAATCGGGCACGATGACCCGGCAGCTCTTCCCATCCTCCAGCATGGTGACGCTGACCACCTCAGAGGGAGAGAGGGCAGCGGCGATATATTCCTCGGGGATTTCGCTGTATTTGATGATGTCGATCTTCTCACCGCCCAGCTCATTGACGATGCTGGCCACACGGCCGCCCTTGGGGCCCACACAGGAGCCGATGGGATCCACATCGGGATCGGCAGACCAGACGGCCATCTTGGTGCGGCTGCCCGCCTCGCGGGCAATGGACTTGATCTCCACCGTGCCGTCATAAATTTCCGGCACCTCCAGCTCGAACAGGCGCTTTACCAGGCCGGGGTGCGTGCGGGAGATCAGCACCTGGGGGCCGCGGGTGGAGTTGCGCACTTCCACCACATAGACCTTGATATGATCGCCCTCAGTAAGTACTTCCGTCCTGATGCGCTCATTGGGAGCCAGCATTGCCTCGGTAAACTCGCTGTTGGAGGAAATGCGGATGGAGACGCTGCCGTTTCTCGGCTCAATGTGGGACACAACCCCGGTGAGAATCTCATGCTCCTTGGAGGTAAATTCCTCATAGATAATGCCCCGCTCGGCCTCACGGATTCCCTGAATAATGACCTGCTTTGCGGCCTGGGCGGCAATGCGGCCGAACTTCTTGGTCTCCACGGGAACGCCGATCATATCGCCCACCTTGGCCCGGCGGCTGATCTTCTTGGCAGCTTCCAGAATAATTTCATGGCTGGGATCCTGAACCTCATCCACAATGAGCTTGTTGACGTTCATGTCAATGCGTTTCTTATCCTCATCCAGGATAATCTCCACATTGTCCTCGCATTCGGGGTTATCCCGGCGGAAAGCGGCCAGCATGGCCTGCTTGATCTTGTCATACATATAGGCCTTGGGTATGCCTTTTTCAGCCTCAATATCCGCTACTGCCTCAAAAAATTCTGCGTTCATTTTTCAAACTCCGTCCTTTATTATACCTCTTATATTGATACATGCAGCTTCACCAAAGCCACCTGGGCCTTCTGAAAAAGCATATCATTTTTTCCTACCGTTACTGTCACATCGCCGTTTTCATACCCGGCCAGACTGCCCACGAAGACCTTGCTGCCGTTTACCGGCTGATACAAGCGGATCTCCACCTGACTGCCCATAAACTGCTGAAAATCCCCGGGACGCTTCAGTTCCCGTTCTGCCCCGGCAGAACCCACTTCAAACACATAACTGTCCGGAATGGGATCCTCCTCATCCAGGATGGGATCCAGTCTGCGGCTGATGGCCTCGCAGTCGTTGATGCTGACGCCGCCCTCCTTATCAATAAACACCCGGAGATACCAGCTTCCCGCCTCCCGGACGTACTCCACGTCCCAGAGCGTGCAGCCCGCTTCCTCCACCACCGGCTTTGCAAGTGCCCAGACCCTATCGGTTATTTTGCTCATGTCCCTCTCACTTTCACATACAGGTTCAAAAAGTCTCGCAAAAAAGAGTGGGTCGGAACCCACTCTGCAAATACCATAATGCTTACTCTGTAATGATACCACCATATGCTGGTAATTGCAAGCACTTTTTTGGCGGGTGGCTTACATATTTTGTGGCAGGGCACCATCGCCCTGCCACAAACCAATCAATATTGGAAGTCCGGGAAATAATGGGCATAGAACTCCTCATAGCAAATGCCCTGCTCCATAATGAAAGTGGCCGCTTCCTTGCCCACATAGCGGTAGTGCCACGGCTCGTCCCAGCCGGTCAGCAGCAGTTTACGGGTGGGATAGCGCTTGATAAAGCCGTATTCGGCGCAATGCTCATCCAGCCAGGCAAAGAACTCCTGGTTCATCTCGCTGTACACCATGCGGGAATAGTTTTTGTCCAGCAGATCCACTGCCAGGCCCAGCTGATGCTCGCTGCTGCCGGGGAAAGCTGTGATCAGCTTGGCCTCCTCCACCGCCTCCTGATAGATGGGGTCGGTATAATCCACTTCCCTGCCCCCCGCCTTTTCGTAGGCGATCTGGCTGGCCTTGCGGTTGAAAAGGTGGTTTTGGTAGGAATAAGAGCGGTACGCGCCGGCTACATACACATCGAAGCCCGCCTCGTTGATGGCTTCAATAAAGGCATCCAGATGGGGAAGATACTCCGCATCAAACATCATGTAACGGGTGGAGCTGATTCTGGCAATGGAAGGCGGCTCATAAGCGGAGGAGAGAAGATTGTCGTTGTTCACAATGCGCAGGTAGTTGTTCTTCTCAAAGTCCGACTGGGTCAGCTGCGGCCAGATATCCACCGTAGGCTCCGGGGTAGGCGTGGCGTTCATATCAACAAAGGTCACGCTGTCAGATTTCACATAAGCGCCCTGCGCCCCGCCAAAGATCACATTGGTGCTGCTCTCCATCCGGGACACGACAATGGTATACAGCACAAGACAAAGGCCGGCCATGCAGAGGATCCATGCAATTTTTTTCTTCAAATCTCAGTTTCTTCCTTTCCTAAGACTTGGTTGATACCGCATTATACCACCGATTTGTTACAATTTCAAGTACAGCGGGAGGATGGGAGTTTTCCCTTGTTTTCGATGAAAAAGGGGCTTGAATTCCTGGGACAGCTATGATATACTCTTATAGCTGTTAATCAGGTATACTTTGAAAGGGTTGAAATAAATGTCTGTCATTACCATCATTCTCACTGTTCTTCAGGTTCTCTCCGGTATTGCTGTTACCGCCATCGTGCTGATGCAGAGCGGCAAGAGTTCCGGCCTCTCCGGTGCCATCGCCGGCGGTGCAGAGACCTTCATGTCCAAGGGCAAGGCCAAGACGCTGGATGCCAAGCTGGCAAAGGCAACCAAATGGTTTGCTCTGGCCTTCGTTCTGCTGACGCTGAGCCTCCACTTTGTGGGATAAGAGAAGGAGAAAAACTGCCGCCTCTATGCAGAGGCGGCGGTTTTTTATGCGTTTTCAAAAATTTTTATGCGTTTTTTTGTGGCTTTTAAAGCGACTTTGCGCGCCCATGCGAGGCAAACCAACAACTTCCCCTTGAAGAAGCCAGTACCGCCAAAGCGCCGGTTAAAAAAAGCAGACGGAAATTCCGTCTGCTTTTTGTTGCGTTGAAACAGGAACTTAAATGGTAGCCGGACCGTAGATCAGGTCGGGCACGATGGTAATGAGCACCGGGCAGAAGGTGATCAGCATCAGCACCAGGAACAGGCACAGGATAAAGGGCCAGACTTCCTTCAAAAATTCGCTGATGGGACAGCCGGTGATGCCGCAGGTGGTAAACATCATGGAGCCGAAGGGAGGCGTGATGCCGCCGATCATAATGTTCACGATGGCGACCAGGCCGAAGTGGTAGACATCCACACCCAGGTTCCGGGCCACGGGCAGCAGCAGCGGAGTAATGATCATCAGTGCGGCGCCGCCTTCCAGGAACATGCCCATAAGCAGCAGGATCAAATTGCACAGCAGCAGGAAGACATACTTGTTGCTGGTAAGGTTCAAAACGGCAGTGGTGACGATCTTGGGAAGATTGATCCAGGTCATGTACTGGCCAAACACGCTGGCGGAGACCATGATGAGAACCACGCTGGAGGTACCGGCGATGGTATCCAGCAGGATGGGGATAAAATGCTTCTTCAGGTTCAGCTTCCGATAAACAAGACCGCCGATGATGAAGCAATAAAGCACGGCAACAGCACCGCCCTCAGAGGGAGTGAACAGGCCGAAACGCATGCCAAGGATGATGCCAAAGGGGAAGAACAGGCCCCAGAAGGAAATGAAAGCCTGGCGCAGCACTTCCTTGATGGGCGGGAACTTATCCCGGGTGGTGGGGTAATTGCGCTTTCTGGCAATGATGGCCACCACGATCATCATGGAGATGGACATCAGGATACCGGGAACATAGCCTGCGGCAAAGACCCGGCCCAGAGAAGCCTGGGCGATCAGGCAGAACACGATCAGGTTGACCCCGGGAGGGATAACGGGCGTGGCAGCAGAGGAAGCGGCGGTGATGGCAGCGGAGAAGGCCTTGGAATAGCCACGGCGCTCCATCTCCGGCACCAGCATCTTGGACTGCATGGCGCAGTCAGCATTGGCAGAACCGGAGCAGCCGCCCATCAGCATACTCAAAAGCACGTTGACCTGGGCCAGACCGCCCTTCATATGCCCGGTGACGCATTCGCAAAAGTCCATCATTTTTTCGCTGATGCCGCCAAAGTTCATTACCGACCCAGCCATGATAAAGAAAGGAATGGCCAGCATGGAGAAGGACTGGGTGGAGTTCATGACCTTCTGGAGGATAAGCCAGCACTTGGTGCTGGGGTCAAGAACCAGGAAGTAGAAGAAGGTGGCGCCGAACAGCGAATAAACTATAGGCAGACCCATGAAGTAAAGGATGAACACCAGGATAATGGGAATAATATCAATGAATGTCAAAGTCATCAGTAATTCCCTCCTTCCACCTGATACCCCTCATCTTCATCGGGTTTTTTCTTAACTTTGATAATATGGAACCGCTCCGTCAGCAGGAAATAGACAGAGTAAACGGTAGACACGCCGAAGCCGAGAGGCACGGCAATGCCGGTATATGCCTTGGGGATGCGCAGCACATCGGTAACGACGGGCTTAAACACACCGCGGATATAAATAAGGTTATAAACATACTGGGCGCTGATGACAGTGAGCATGATAAGAATCAGAAGCTCAATAATTGCCATTACATCCCGAACCACAGCCTTGGTTCTGCCATGCATCAAATTGACCACAATGTCCACACCCAGGTGGGAGTGCTTGCGGTAAGCATAGGCGCTGCCGATAAAGACAGTCCAGACAAAGAGGCTGGTAACCACTTCCTCGCTCCACTGCAGGGGGGAATTGAGGATGTAGCGCATGATGACGTTCAGGTTGACCAGAATCACGCAAAGGGTAAGCGTGACCCCGGTGATAATGGCATCAAGATTTTGGAGTATGAACTTGGGTGTTATTTTCTTTTTCATAGGCAAATCCTTAATGCACGTCCGGCTTATACAGGGCCGAAGCTTCGTTATATGCTCAACATGGACTGCCCGGTAAAGGGCAGTCCTGTTGATTCAGATGGGATTTACAGCTTGCGGAGAAGCAGCAAATCAGGCGTTGTTGGCGCGGTACTCAGCCACCAGAGCGGTGAGCTGGTCATAAGCCTCATAGCTGGAGCCGTACTCTTCCACGATCCAGTCGATAACGGGCTCGCAGGCAGTGGCGAAAGCGTCCAGGTCAACATCGTTCCAGGTAACGCCCTGGGTCTTCAGGAACTCGATCTGAGTGGTTTCGTCCTCTTCGCACATGGTCTGCTCCCACATGCCACACTCGTAAGCGCATTCCTCAATGATCTTCTGATACTTCTCGGGGATGGTCTGCCAGCAGTCCTCAGCGATAAACAGCCAACGGGTAGCGATCAGGTGGTTGGTGGAAGCAACGTTCTTCACCAGCTCATAGGGGTTGCCGGCGCCGGCCAAGGTGGAGACGGAGCCCTCAAAGCCCTCAACAACACCGGAGGAAATGGCGGACAGGCACTCGGTAAAGCTCATGGGGCTGGGGGTAGCACCCAGGCACTCCAGAGTCTTGGCAAACAGAGCGGAGGAAGTGGCACGCAGCACATGGCCATTCAGATCCTCAGGCTTGGTGACGTCCAGGTTGGTAACAACGGAGCGGAAGCCAAAGGAGTAATGAGTGTCCAGCACGTGGATGCCCTGAGCGGCCAGCTCATCGATCAGGTTGGCAACGAACTCAGAATCCATAACATAGTTGTACTCGGCATTGCTGCTGTACAGCATGGGAGCGATAACCATGGCGGCATCGCCGGCGTAGTCAGCAAACAGGGAAGGCTCTTCCAGGCCCATCCAGTTCTCGCCGTTGACAGCACGGGTAACGGAGTCGCCATAGCAGTCCAGCTCGTTCTGGCCGTAGTAGGTAACACTGATGTGCCCATCGGTCTTTTCGGTGATCATCTGGGCCAGCTTCTCAGAAGCCTTGTAGTTCCACTCGGTGGGCTGGAAAACGTTGGAGAACCGGATCTCCAGATAGAAATCATCGGCGGGATCCGCCTCGGCAGCAGGGGCGTCCGCTGCGGGAGCGGCGGGAGCCTCAGCAGGCTTGGAACCGCAGGCGCAGAGGGACAGAACCATCATCAGTGCCAGCAGCAGTGCAAGGAATTTTTTCATTGTTCTTCTCCTTCATAAAGTAAAAATAGATATGAAGTCTGCCATCCGGTACGGAGCATTCGGGCCCGGCTCATCCTTCCATTTTCTTCGAGCCAAACACAAATCGCTCCAGGCACAATATGGCAGCAGCTTCCGCTTTTACAAGGTTCCTTCGCCGCTCAGTCAAGGCGGGGAGCAAAGAAACCGCAACTCCTCTTTTCCGGGAAAGATACCGGTTCCCTGGCCGTCCGGCATTCACACCGGGCCAGGGACAAAGGAGCAAATAAATGTTTCAAAATTGTGAAATTCACGGTTTCATAATAGCACATTCAACAATTTTGTCAATAAAAACCGCCAGTATTTTCAATTCTTTGGGCACAGCGCACAAGTTGAAGGGAAAAATTTGTTCAAATTATTTTCTTAACATTCTCCGCCTTTCAATTTCGGATAGGGTTTGCACTTTTGAGGGGACTGTGTTATATTGATTACCAAATAAAACGATTTAACGGAGATATAGCATGGCAGCATTTGACATCACAATGAAGCATACGGAAGAGTCTCTGGAGGCGCTGGCCCACATGCAGTATGACCTGTTCTGTCAGAAGAACCGGATCGTGCGGACGCTGCTCAGCGCCGGAATGGTACTGCTGGGGGTAATCATGCACGACAGATGGTGGAGCATTCTGGCCATTGCTTACGGATGCTATCTGACCACCAGTACCTATGCCTCGGCCAATCGGACGGCCCACAAGCTGACGGCGCAGATCAAGGCGGCGGGCGCAGATTTCCCCGGCTCACGGTATCTTTTTGATAACAGCGGGATGCACATCCTGCCCCTGCCGGAAAAGGAGGGGACGGAGGAGCTGCTGCCCTACTCCAAGTTCTACGGGCTGGGAGAGGATTTTCAGTATTACTACATTTTCCGGGATCAATACGGCGGTTACATGATGCCCAAGGAGAAGCTGGACGAGGACTGCCGCGCTTTCCGGGACTATGTGGAGAAAAAGAGCGGAAAATCCTTTGTCCTCAAGCGCTCGCCCCTGGCCAAGCTGCGGGCCAGAATGCGCAGGCGGCAGAACGAACCCTATCATCTCTAAAACCTTGACGGAAACCGAACGCAGGTTCGGCTCCCGTAAGAGACAAAAAGCCTTGAGACGGAACCACTTTCCGTCTCAAGGCTTTTCTGCGGCGGGTTATTGTACTGCGAGGCGGGTCTTAACCCCCTCGCGCACCCCCGCTGCTCTGTCAACGGCGCATGAAGCATAGTTTTTTTGACAGTCTCAAGGCTTTTTTCTAGTTCATGAATTTATCGATGGCCTCATTGAGGGCGGTCAACTGGTCGGGGTCACTGGAGGAGGCATCGGCAATGCAGTGCTCCAGATGGTCTTTCAAGATCACCTTGGCGGTACCGTTGAGGGCAGAGCGCACCGCAGCAAGCTGCACCAAAACCTCGGTACAATCCCGGCCATTCTCCACCATGCGCTTGACCGACTCCAGATGACCGATGGCCCGGGACAGGCGGTTCAGTACCGCCTTGGTCTGGGTGTGGGTATGGCCATGAGAATGCTCGTGGCCGTGGTCATGTTCATGGTCATGACCGTGTTCCTGGCCGTGAGAATGGGCATGGAGCACGCCGTCGCCATGGTCATGATAATAGAGTTCTTCTGTCTGTTCCATTGCTGGCCTCCGGAAAATCGTTTGAAGCAATCATACACTTTAATACGATAAATTGCAAGCCCCCCGGGGGAATACGTGACCGTTCATGGCTCGGACAGGTCAACGGGGACGCTGCCGGCAACGGAGAGGCTGTTCTCCGTCACGTCACAATCCAGGGCCAGGATATGCACTCCGGCAGCGGCGGCCGCCTGAAGGGCCAGACCAAACGCCCGGTGCTTCTCCCAGGCGGGGACAAAGCAGCGGACATGTCGCATCTGGACAATGAACACGGCATAGGCCTCATAGCCCTCCTCTACGCAGCGGATCAGGCCGTGAAGGTGCTTGACCCCCCGCTGGGTGGGCGCATCCGGGAAGCGGACCAGGCCGTCTTCCTCCAGGGTGACGCCCTTGACCTCGGCAAAGCAGCCCTGCCCCTCCCGCTCAAAGTAAAAATCAAAGCGGGAATCCCCATGGGTACACTCCGGCTTGATCCGGTCGGGCACAAAGCCAAGTCCCCCTTCCCGCAGCCACTGGGCAAAGACGGCGTTGGGGGCGGCGGCATCCATATTGATGAGCCGCTCCCCTTTCCAGACGGAGATCAGGTCATAGGCCGTCTTGCGGTTGGGATTGTCTGCCCGCTGCAAGAGCACCCGGGCCCCGGGAACCAGCAATTCCCGGCAGCGCCCGGTATTCTTCACGTGGCAGATCACCTGCTCCCCCGTCAGCTCCACATGGGCGATAAAGCGGTTGGGCCGCCGGAGAAAGCGGCCCTCCACAATGCGGTCATAGGTCATCGGCCGGCGTATTCTTTGGCCCAGGTCTCCGCAATACGGCGGGCCACCGGATCCCCCAATGTCTTTACTTCCAGCACCACGGTATCGCTGTCCCTGCTCAGGACAGTGCGGAGATTATCGGTGAGCATGGTGAATTTATCCCCCAGGCCAAAGCGCTGCTTGATGCTCAGGGCGCTCTCCTCCCCCTTAAGCACGCCGATGATGGGCAGGTCGCTGTTCAGAAGCTCCGCCAAGGCATTGCGGAACTGGGGAATGAGCATTTCAAAGCCGCCGATCTCATCCAGAACGGCGAAGGGATAATAGGCCGCTTCATTCAGCAGGCGGACGCCCTGATTGCGAAAAACCTCATTATCCTTGGTGGGCTTGTCGCCGGAGTAATCCAATATCTGCCAGCGCTCGTAGCCGGCGGCGGGCAGCAGGTCATAGCCACGCAGCTTGCCGCTGTCATCGCTGACACGCTGGGTGAGGAAGCCGCCGGCATAGGCGATCTGGGGGCCAAGCGTTTCCTTGATAATGGTTGTCTTCCCCACACCGGAAGGGCCGGTGAGGAACAAATGCTTTTTCATTTCATCACCTTTAAACGTCATAAAGATAAAGGAGCTGTGAAATCACAGCTCCGTTGATTGCCAGATTCCCTGTCTTATTCCGGGAGCTTGCACACGTCGATCCACTCCAGCGCCTTGGAGTATTCAAACAGCTCCTCCAGATTCAGCTCAATGGCGCTGCTGGCACTGCCCACGGCGGGGAACACGGTGGTGAAGCGCTTCATGCTCTCATCCAGGTACACGGGAATCCCCTCGTTGATGCCGAAGGGACAGACGCCGCCCACCGGGTGGCCCACCAGCTCCAGCACCTCATCGGCGGAGAGCATCTTGGCCTTCATATGGAATTTTTCCTTAAACTTCCGGTTGTCGATGCGGGCGTCCCCTGCCGCCAGGATGAGCATGCAACCATCCTCGGTCTTGAAGGACAGGGTTTTGGCGATCCGGGCGCCTTCCACCCCCAGCGCCTGCGCCGCCAGCTCCACCGTTGCGGAGGACACGGTAAACTCCTGCACCCGATCCTCTATTCCCAGCGCCCGGAAGTAGGCGCGCCCTTTTTCAATAGACATACTCTTACCTCGTTTTTATCTTTAAATATACTGCTGGACTACGCGCCGAAATAATCTGGGAACCAGGTCCCGGTGACCTCAGCCCAGAAGCCGGTGGGGAACTTGTCATAGCTCTTCAGGAAGCTGCGAACTCTCTCATTATAGCCTGCGGCCCCCTGCGTGATCGCGGCGCTGCACTCCGCGATCTGCGTGGAATACCCGTCCATGGCAAGCTGATGCCGCTCACTGAGACCGGTGTTTTGCAGCTGAATCTCAACGGAACGCAGTTCCTTGAAAAACTCCCCATAGCAGTCGCCGATATAGCTGACATCATCATCGCTGTACTGCATGGCCAGCTCCAGATCATTCAGCCGCCGGGACAACATCTCGGTATCAATGCCGTAATTATAGGCGATGAGAATAACATCGTCCGTCAGGGTACACAGCTGCTTCATGGGTTCGGCCATGGCGGGATATGCCACCCCGCTGATGCGGGTGCCCTCATAGAAAATGTCGCTTACCGCATCGCATCTGCTTTGCAGCTTCACATCAATGGAAATCAGCGTGGAGCAAAGCACGATCAGCGCCGACAAAACCACGGCCACAAAAGGTCTCTTAAAGAAATTCATCGCTTCTCCTCAATCAGCCCTTCATTTCCAAGAGCTTACTCTTCAGCTCGCCCTCAATGCGGCCCAGTTCCTCCTCGGCCTGGGCACGGCGGGCACGGCCGTCATCCTGGATACGGCGCACCTCATCCAGGGTGGCGATCAGCTCCAGGTTGGTCTTTTTCAGGGTCTCCATATCCACGATGCCCCGCTCCGCCTCCTGGGCCACGTTGACACTGCCCTGGCGGAGGGTTTCGGCGTTTTTCAGCAGCAGCTGGTTGGTCACATCCGTCACCTGGCGCTGGGCCTTCATGGCCTGGTCGGAATGGTAAAGGCTCATGGCCATGACCATCTGGTTCTTCCACAGGGGGATGGTATTGACGATGGAGGAGCGAATCTTTTCCGCCATCAGCTGGTCGTTGTTCTGCACCATGCGGATCTGGGGCGCCATCTGGACGGAAATGGTACGGGTCAGCTCCAGGTCATGGATCTTCTTCTCAAAGCGGCCGATCAGATTGGCAAAGTCATTGGCGGCCTGGGCATCCTCGGGCAGATTGGTCTCCTTGGCGTGGGCGATCATCCGGGGCAGCTCCACCTCGCGCAGCTGCTGGATCTTCAACTTACCGGCCAGAATATACATGGTCAGTTCCTTCATGTACTCCTGGTTACGCTGATACATCTTGTCCATGAGGCTGATGTCCTTCATCAGGGTGATCTCATGCTTCTCCAGGGATTCCACGATCTTATCCACATTGACCTCGGCCTTGTCAAAGGAGGCCTTCATCTCCGCCACGGACTGGCCGGCCTTCTTGAACAGGCCAAGGAAGCCCTTCTTCTCCTGGGCGTCAAAGTTCAGACCCTGCAGCTCCACCACCAGGCCGCCCAGCATATCCCCCACCTCGCCCAGATCCTTGGTACGGACGCTGTTCAGCGCGGCATCGGAAAACTCAGAAATGTTCTTCTGGGCACCGCTGCCGTAGTTCATGATCTGCTCGGTGTTGGTGACATCGATCTGCTCAGAAAAAGTGCGGACGGCCTGCTGCTCGGCAGGGCTGAGCATATCCAGCGCCAGCTTCTCGGCGGGTGCCTGGGCCTGCTCCTCCGCCGGGGCGGGGGCCTCCTCCACCGCAGCGGCGGCTTCGGCGGCAGGCTGGGGGTTCAGCGTCAGGGAGGGGATATAGTTTTTCTCTTCGTTCATATCGGTTCGTCCTTTCTTATATGTCAAAGTCCTTGCCGCCGGAGAGCCCCTCTCTGGCCAGCATCTGGTTCATAACCTCAATATCCGTCTCAATATCCAGGGCCTGATTTTCAAACAGGGAGTCCAGCCGTTTTTTATAGGCAACGATGGCCTGATCCAGCATGTCGTTGATGCTCTTCATGCTCTTGTCCAGATTTTCCCCCTCGATGCCCTGGGCGCTCATGCGGTCATAGGCGTTGAGGAGCTTGATGGTGGTGGGCAGGTAATAGTTCATGAACTTCTTGATCTGCGGGATATCGCTGGGGTCATGGATGGCATCCTGGGTGATCTTGTCGGTAATGCGCATCAGTTCATTGATCTTCTTGCGCACCTCCACATCCTGGACGCTCATATAGATCCTGCCCATCTCGCCGAGGGCACGGTTGCCCTCCTGAATGATGGGATCAATCTCCGGGCCATAGCTCTTCTGGGGGGCGGCAGTCTTTGCCGGTGCCGGCTGTGCCTCCGCTGTCTTGGCCTCCGCCCGCCGCTGCTCTTTCTTCGCGGCACGCTTCCCCATGAGGTAGGCGCAGAAGGAGGACAGGCCCAGGGTCAGCAGCAGCGCCCACAACCGGTACATCGGTAAAAAGCAGGCCGCCGCCAACCATACCCCCGCGAAGGTATAGATCCCCGAAACATTCTTTTTTCTTCCGTTATGCCTTGCCAAAGCGACTCCCCCATGTGCAAACAACTTTTTTGACCGCTTCAACCGCCGAGCATTTTGATGATATCAAAATGCAGCTTCGCCCGAAAAGCCTTGAAACGCAAGGCTTTTCTGCGGCGGGTTATTGGATTACGAGGCGGGTCTTAACCCCCTCGTGCACCCCCGCTGCTCACTTATCAGAGCATGAAGCATATTTTTTGACATTTTATCTTTCATAATATTTTACTTCTATTTGCCGATTCCGTCAAGGGGCTTACGGGATGCAGAAGGTTTCTATTTGTAGGTGTTACAATGATAGTTAACAGATGAGCTTACATTTGAAGACACGGGGAGCGTGTCATCAAATGTAAGGAGAAAAAAGAATAGCGAATGGAGCGAGCCTGTGTTAGGGTAGTGTTGT
>Ga0129308_1000663_pt1 | contig 47147 bp, 48 predicted proteins | sample L827metagenome_FD_94440 | JGI IMG/M metagenome (GOLD analysis project Ga0129308, IMG submission 94440) | Ring-tailed lemur group fecal microbial communities from Wisconsin, USA - L827 metagenome | ecosystem: Host-associated > Mammals > Digestive system > Large intestine > Fecal | place: USA... | reverse complement strand
GTCCGGAAACAGCTTGCCGATGTCCCCCAACCGGGCGGCGCCGGTCAAGGCGTCCATGACCGCGTGGACCAGCACATCCGCGTCAGAATGGCCCAAAAGGCCCTTTTCCCAGGGAATATCCACGCCGCCCAGAATGAGCTTCCGCCCTTCCACCAGCCGGTGGACGTCATATCCGTGTCCGATCCGCAGATTCGTCATGCCCGTTCCTCCCGGTCTTTCAAAATGGCCTCCGCCAGCACCAGGTCCCCCGGCGTGGTGATCTTCAGGTTCGTTTCTTCACCTTCTGTCAAGTAAACCGCCTTGCCAAGCAGCTCCACAGCGCCGCAGTCATCGGTGACCTCTCCGCCCTTCTCCAAAACAGACTGGAGGGCCGCTTTCAGAAGGTCTGCCGTGAATACCTGGGGCGTCTGCACCGCCCGCAGGGCGCTGCGGTCCAGCGTCTGCTCCACGGCGCCGTCCTCACGGACACATTTGATGGTGTCCTTTACCGGCACGGCGGGCGCGGCGGCGCCGCAGCGGCTTGCTGCGGCGATGACGCTGTCGATGAGCGCCGGCGTCACCAGAGGCCGGGCACCGTCCTGGACCGCCAAAAGCTCCATGCTTTTGTCCGCCTCCAATGCCGCCAGCATAACGGAATGGGTGCGGCTCTCGCCGCCCCGGATGACTTTTTTGCATTTGGAGATGCCATATGTATGGCACAGCTGGGCGATCTCCACCAGCTCCTCTTCCCGGGTGGCCACAATGATCTCGTCCACCCGCTCCGCCCGCTGTAAAGCGTCCAGCGTCCGCACCAGGACCGGGATGCCGTCCAGGGGCAGCAGCAACTTATTGACGCCGCCCATGCGGGTGGAACTGCCGGCGGCAGCCACCAGGGCGGCGCAGTGGGGACGGTGCCCGTCCCGGTATTTTTTCAAAAATGGAAACATCTGCGATTTCCTCTCATAGCGTTCTCCGGTCACTGGGTCAGCGGCAGCTGCATCATGGCGCGGTCTACCCGTGCCTCCAGCTCCTTATATTCTCCCTGCTCCGCCATGACGATCTCGGAAATCAAGATCTGGCGGGCATTGTGCAGCATTTTCCGCTCGCCGGTGGACAGTCCCCGCTGGTGTTCCCGGTGCATCAGCGCCTTCACCACCCGGGCCACCTCGTACAGGTCCCCGCTTTTCAGCCGGGTCATGTTTTCCCGGTAGCGCTTGTTCCAATTGGCGGTGCTCTCCACCGCCATGTCAGGGATGGCGTTCAGCAGGGCCTCCGCCTCCGGCTGTGTGATGATGGTGCGGATGCCGATGGCTTCGCTGTTGGAAACCGGGATTTTCAGCAGCAGGCCGCCCATAGGCATCTTGAAGACATAGTAATCCTGTGCCACACCTGTGATTTTTTCCCGAACGATTCCATCGATGATCCCAGCTCCATGCATGGGATGCACCACCAGATCCCCAACGCTGAACATGAAAGACTTCCTTTCCCGTCCGTGCGGTACCGGGTCACCGCAATTGTTGTCACTTCTGCAAAAAACAAATATTTACTCAAGTATGATTATAGACGTTCAATTGTCAATTTTCAAGCACTTTTTCAGATTTTTTGCGTTGAAAAGCGAAAAAAAACAGCACTGGCGGAGGCTCTCCCCCGCCAGTGCCGCAAAACGCCGTTTTTTACTTTTTGTTGGAACGGCGCCAGATGTGCATCTTCTCCGCCTCGGCGATCAGCTCCTCACGGAACTGGGGATGGGCGATGCCGATCAGCGCCTCAGCCCGCTCCCAGGTGGACAGGCCCTTCACGTTCACCTTGCCGTACTCGGTGACCAGCCAGTGGAGGTTGGTGCGGGTAGCGGTGATGACAGTGCCCTCCGCCATGGTGGGACGGATGCGGGATTTCAGCTGGCCGGTCTTCTTGTCCATATAAGAGGAGGAGCAGCAGATGAAGCTCTTGCCGCCCTTGGCCAGATAGGCGCCCATGACGAAGTCCTGCTGGCCGCCGGCGCCGGAGATGTGGCGGGTACCGGAGGACTCGGAGGACACCTGGCCGTACAGGTCGATGTCCACGGCGCCGTTGATGGAGATGAAGTTGTCGATCTGGGAGACCCGGGCGATATCGTTGGCGTAGCTGACGGGCACAGCCATGCACTCGGGGTTGTGGTCCAGGTACTCATAGAGCTTCTTGGTACCGGCAGCGAAGGCGTAGGTCTGGCGGCCCTTGTCAAAGGGCTTGCAGGCGCCGGAGATACGGCCGGCCTTTGCCATGTCCACGAAGGCGTCCACGTACATCTCCGTGTGCACGCCCAGGTCCTTCAGGTCGGACTCGGCGATCATCTTGCCGATGGCGCTGGGCATGGAGCCGATACCCAGCTGCAGGCAGGCGCCGTTGGGGATCTCGGGCACCACCAGGTTGGCCACGGCCAGGTCCACCTCGGAAGCGACGGAGGGTCCGCCCATCTCGTCGATCTCGGGGTTGTCGCCTTCCACGATCATGTCCACATCGTCGATGTGAATATAGTTGTCGAAACCGCCGAAGCACACGGGCATGTTCTTGTTGACTTCCACAATCACGACCTTGGCGGTCTCGCACACGGCCTTCAGATGGGTGCCGTTGGGGCCGAAGTTGAACCAGCCGTGCTCATCCATGGGAGCGACCTGCAGCATGGCCACGTCGGTCTGCTGGATGCAGTTGCGGTAATAGCTGGGCAGCTCGGAATAGCGGATGGGAGCGTAGAAAGCAAAGCCCTCGTTGATGGCCTTGCGCTCGATGCCGGACATATGCCAGGAGTTCCAGGTGAAATGCTCCGCCACATTGGGCACGTCGAAGATGGCGGGACGGCTGGTCAGGATGCCGCCGTGGATCTTCACATCGGTCAGTTCCTCGCTGCGCTTGGCCAGGGCCTTATCCAAGGCCTTGGGAGTGCCGACGCACCAGGCATAATCCACCCAATCGCCGGATTTGACAACTTTGACAGCCTCATCAGCCGTCTTGAGCTTCTGCTGATATTCCACTTCGTAGCTCATGTGATTTCCTCCTATTTCATTTCCCTCGGTCGGTATTTCCGTAGTTTGTCAAGATTATAACATACCGTTCTCCCTATTGCAATGGTAAACGTGAAAAAAATCACAAAATTTCAAAAAAAGAGACAGGCTCCGCAGAGCCTGCCTCTTTGCAGCTGGTGATTACTCGGCATCCTCGGCAGCCTCCGCCTCAGCGGCGGGGGTCAGCAGGGCGCGGATGGACAGGGAGATCTTCTTCTTCTCCTCGTCCACAGCGGTGATCTTGGCGTCGACGATCTGGCCCTCGGACAGGACATCCTCGGGCTTATCGATGCGGCGGTCAGCGATCTGGGAGATGTGGATGAGACCATCCACACCGGGAACGACCTCAGCGAAAGCGCCGAAGGTCATCAGCTTGACGATGCGGACAGAGGCCACGTCGCCCACGCTGTACTTGTTCATGAACACATCCCAGGGATTCAGGGTGCGGTCCTTGACGCCCAGGGAGATCTTGTGCTTCTCGGGGTCGAAGGAGATGACGTACACATCCAGAGTGTCGCCCACCTTGCAGACCTCAGAGGGGGTCTTGATACGGCTCCAGCTCAGCTCGGAGATATGTACCATACCATCCACGCCGCCGATGTCCACGAACACGCCGTAGGAAGTCATGGACTTCACAGTGCCGGTGTAGTGCTTGCCGACCTCGATGGAGGACCACACGGCCTCCTGTGCAGCCTTACGGGCTTCATCAGCGACGGAGCGGATGGAGCCGACCACACGGCGGCGGGCACGGTTGACCTCGGTGATGCGCAGCTGGACCTTCTGCTTGATCATGGAGCTCAGGTCCGCACCGCGGGGCTGGCCGCTCTGGGAAGCGGGAACGAACACCCGCACGCCCTTGACAGAAACCACGATGCCGCCCTTGTTCTCCTCGGTGACAGTGCCTTCCAGGACGGTCTTGTCCTCGACGGCCTGCTCAATGTTCTCCCAGACCTTCACGGCATCCAGACGCTTCTTGCTCAGCTCTGCATAGCCCTCCACGTCGTTGACGCGGACAATGTAGGTCTCAATCTCGTCGCCCACGTGGACGATATCCTCAGCCTTGGCGGTGGGGTCATCGGTCAGTTCGCTCAACTTGATATAAGCGGCCTGCTTGCCGCCCACATCCACCTGGACCTCGGTGGGAGTGATGGCCATGACTTTGCCGGTTACCTTCTCTCCTGTATTTAAAGTTTTGAAAGTTCGATTCAGTAATTCCTCGAAGGACTCTTCCATGCCCTCGGCCGCTTTGATTTCTTCGCTCATGCTTGCATATACCTCCTTAATGATGCCCGCAGGCGTGGAGGCGCCGGCTGTCAGTCCCGCCGCCTTGCAGCCTTGAAAGATCTCCCGGGAGAGCTCGTCCGCGCTTTCGATCTGAATCACGCGGGGACAGCCCTTTTGGCAGATCTCCGTCAGGTGCTTGGTATTGGCACTTTTCCGGTCTCCCACCACGACCATCACGTCCACCTTGCCGGCGATATCTGCCGCCTCCGTTTGACGCTTATGCGTAGCATTGCATATTGTATCAAATATTTTTACGTTTGTACACTCTTTTTTTAGAATTTCCCAAGAACTTTCAAAAAGTTTTCGGATACAGGTGGTCTGCGCGACCACTGTAACAGGGATTTGCCGGTGGGAGGTATCTTTTTCCAGCCACATCTTTACTGCCTCCGGACCGTCGAACACCAGGGCGTGGCGGCACCAGCTGGCCACCCCCACCACCTCCGGATGATGGGGCTCGCCGATGATGATGGGCTGGCGTCCCTCCTGCTCCGCCTGGGCCACCAGCTTCTGGATGCGGCAGACATTGGGACAGGTGGCATTGACGCAGCGGACGCCCCGAGCCTCCAGACCGTCCAGCACGCTTTTCACCTCGCCGTGGGAGCGGATGACCACCGTGTCTCCGGCTCCCAAAGAGCCGGGGTCCTCCGTTTTGCGGATGCCCCGGGCGGCCAGGTCCTCCACCACATGGGTATTGTGGATGAGGTCGCCCAGCATCCAGCAGCCGCCGGTCTCCTCCGCCGTCTTCCGGGCCAGCTCCACGGCCCGCTTCACGCCGTAGCAAAAGCCGGCGCTTTCCGCCAGCAGTACCTTTCCACTCACAGCGGCATCCCTCCGACAGCCTGGCCGCCCAGTGCATAGGCCTCGGCCAGAATGTCATCCGCAATCTTCTGCATTTCCTCCGATGTACCGTGGCGGCCGGTATAGACCGGCTCATAGGGGTCGCCGAAAATGATGCGGGTCCGGTGGAACAGCTTTTTCTCCCCGTCCATGAATACAGGGACCAGCTTGGCCCCGGTGCGGACGCCGATCACAGCCACGCCGCTTTTGGCATGGGCCGGCAGGCCGTCATGATAGCCCACGCCGTTGCGGACCACCGTCCCCTCCGGGAAGATGAGCAGATTGTCCCCGGATTTCAGGACCTGAATGGCCGTCTTCACAGCCTGGATGTCGTTATTGCCGCGGCTGACCGGGAATGCTCCCAGCTTCCGGACGATCCAGCCCAGGATGGGATTTTTGAACAGTTCCTCCTTCGCCATGGCGTGGAGCCGGTAATTCACCGGCAGCTTCAGGCCCAGCAGCACGGGGTCCCAGTTGCTGGAGTGGTTCGGGCACAGCAGGACGCCGCTTCTGGGCAGCTTGTCCAGCCCCTCCACGGTGGTGGGGTGGATAATTCCCACGATCACCCCCAGCACGTAATATACAAATACAAAAAATCGATTGGTCGGTTTCATAATTGCGTCCTTTTCCGAATGATGTGCAGCAGAGCGGTCTTGCTCTCCTGGAAGGTAAGCTCCGTGGTGTCCAGAAGCACGGCGTCCTCCGCCTGGCGGAGAGGCGCCACGTCCCGGTGGGTGTCGTTCCAGTCCCGCTCCTCGATCTCCCGCAGGACCTTTTCAAAGGGCTCCGGGGTCCCCCGCTGCTCCAGCTCCGCGCAGCGGCGCCGGGCACGGGCCTGGGCGGAGGCGGTGAGATAGACCTTCACATCCGCTTCCGGCAGCACCACGGTGCCGATGTCCCGGCCGTCCATGATGACGCTGTGGGTCCGGGCCAGCTGCCGCTGCATATCCAGCAGGAAGGCCCGCACCTCGGGATGGGCGGACACGGCGGAGGCGCACAGGGACACCTCCGGCAGCCGGATCTCCTTCGTTACATCCTGGCCGTTCAGCAGCATGTGCTGAAGGCCGTCCTCTCCGTAGGTCAGCTCCACCTGAATGTCCGGAAGGCTTTTTGTAACGGCGGCGCTGTCTTTCGGGTCGATGCCGTGGGTCAGGGCGTAATAGCCGATGGTGCGGTAAATGGCGCCGGTGTCCACATATAAGCAGCCCAGCTCCGCGGCAATGGCGCGGGCCAGGGTGCTCTTGCCGGCGCCGGAGGGGCCGTCAATGGCGATACTGATGGTTTTCATGAGAATTCCTCTCCTGTTGCTTCTTCTTTGGCTGCGGCTTCCCCGGCCGCCCGGCCGGTGGCCCAGGCGATCTGCAAATTGAAGCCGCCGGTATAGGCGTCCACATCGATGATCTCGCCTGCAAAGTATAATTCCTTTACAAGCTTTGATTCCATTGTGGCCGGGTTGATCTCCGACACCTTGACGCCGCCGGAGGTGATAATGGCGTCCGTCACGGGGCACAGCCCCGCCACCTCCACGCTCCAGTGCTTGAACAAACGCACCAGCTCCCGGCGCTGCTCCCGGGTGACAGTGTTCACCTTGCAATGGGGGTCGATGCCGGAGGCCTTCACCATCTCGGGGATCATCTTCTGGGGCAGCAGGTCGTTCAAAGCGTTGCAGAAATCGTGGTTGCAGTATTTTTCAAAATCCGACAGCAGACGCTTGTCCAGCGTCTGCTCGTCCAGCGCCGGCTTCAAATCGATCTCCAGGCGGTAGGTCTTTTTGTCAAAGTGCCGCATATGGGCGGAGGCGGACAGCACCAGCGGCCCGCTGAGGCCGAAGTGGGTGAACAGCAGCTCGCCGAAGTCAGAATAGATGCGCTTGTTGTTTTCAAACACCGTCAGCTGCACATTCCGCAGGCTCAGTCCCTGGAGGGCGGCGCAGGTGTTTCCCTTTTCCCGCAGGGGCACCAGGGATCCCTGGAGGGGCGTGACGGTGTGGCCCACGGCGGCGGCCATACGGTGGCCCTCACCGGTGGAGCCGGTGGCGGGGTAGCTGACGCCGCCGGTGGCCAGGATGACGGCCTGGGCCGGATAGGTCCCCTTCTCCCCCGTGACGCCGCGGATGGCGCCGCCAGACACGTCCAGGGACACGGCCCGGTCCCGGACCACACGGACCTTCAGCGCCCGCAGCCGGCGCTCCAGGGCGCCGCTGATGTCAAAGGAGCGGTCGGACACCGGGAACACCCGGTTGCCCCGCTCCGTTTTCAGCGGCACGCCCAAGCTCTCAAAAAAGGCCATGGCGTCCCGGCCGTCGAACCGGGAAAAGACGCTGTACAGGAATTTGCCGTTTTTCGGCACGTTGGCCAGCAGCGTCTGCAAATCCGCGTTGTTGGTGACGTTGCACCGGCCCTTGCCGGTGATATTCAGCTTTTTGCCCAAGCGCTCGTTGGGCTCCAGCAGCGTGACGGCCGCGCCGTTTTCCGCCGCCGAAATGGCGGCCATCATGCCGGCTGCGCCGCCGCCCACCACTGTGATCGTCTGTTTATTCATCGTCCATTTTTCCAAACACGCCGTAGGCGTTCCAGATATCCTCCAATTCCGCGAAAGTCCGGGTGGCGTCGGTGCCCATACGGGCGCCGACGGCAATGAGCAGCGCGTTGATGAGAGACAGAGGAGCCACCATGGAGTCCACGAAGGAGATCATCTCGCAGGGCGCCAACAGCGCCGCGTCCGCCATCTGGTACACCGGGGAAAGCTCGTTATCCGTGACGGCAATGACGCCGGCACCCCGGTCCCGGGCGAATTTCACCGTGTTCATGGTGACGCTGGAATACCGCGGGAAGCTGATGGCGATGAGGACGTCCTCCGGCCCGATGCGGAACAGCTGCTCAAAGATCTCACCGGCGGCGTTGGACTGCACCAGCGTCACGTTTTCAATAAGCTGATGCATATAAAAATTCAAATATCCCGCCACAAAGGAGGAGGACCGGACGCCCAGGATATAAATGTGGCGGGCCTCCATGATCTTGTCCACCACCCGCCGGAACTCCCCGCGGTCCGCTTCGCTGACCATGCTGCGGAGCTTTTCCATGTCCGACTGCACCACGGCGGCCAGCACATCCTGTCCGGAAAACATATCTCCGGCGGCCTGGATGCGCTGGGTGGAGGTCAGGCGGCTGCGGATCATCTCCTGCAAAGCCCGCTGCATACTGGGATACCCGTCATAGCCCAACTCCGAGGCAAAGCGCACCACGGTGGATTCGCTGACGCCCACCAGCTTGCCCAGCTTGCTGGCGGTCATGAAAGCGGCCTTGTCGTAATTCTGCAAAATATATGCGGCGATCCGCTTTTGTCCCTTGGAAAAGCCGGCCATATTGCTCTCAATGGTATGTAACACGCTCTTTGCCACGGATATCCCCTCCGATATGCCGGCGGCGGACCGCCGGCGAACTCTTTCATGCTCCCGCCGTATTGTACCACAAAGTCCGCAGGATTCAAACGGATTTTGCAGGATTTTTGCTGCGTCCTGCAAAAATAGCGTGAAAGCCGGAAAAATAGCCGCTTCATGCGGCTATTTTCCTGCGTTATGGAGTTTTCAGGGCGGAGACCTCCGCCTCCGTCAGATACCGCCACTTCCCCACCGGCAAGTCTCCCAGCTCCAGAGTGTGCTCCTTCACCCGCCGCAGCCGCTTCACTTTCAAGTCGCACCGGGCGCACATCCGCCGGATCTGGCGGTTTTTTCCCTCGTGGATGGTGATGGCGTACTCCGCCGTCTCCGCGCCCTGGCGGAGCACCCGCACCTGGGCGGGGCGGATGGGCTCTCCCCGCAGATCCCGGATGGCGGCCAGCTTTTCCGCCGCGCCGGCCACGGGACCGTATACGGAAACGTGATAGGTCTTGGACACCTCATGGCTGGGGTGCAGCAGGCGCTGGGTCAGGGCGCCGTCGTTGGTCATGAGCAGCAGACCCTCGGAATCCAGGTCCAGCCGCCCCACGGGATACACCCGCGCCCCGGCGTCCGCCACCAGCTCCGCCACCGTAGGGCGGCCCTGCTCGTCAGAGAGGGTGGTCACGTAGCCCCGGGGCTTGTTCAGCATGAGGTACACCAGTTGGGGCCGGACCGCCAGGGGATGTCCATCCACCCGGATGTCATCCCGGTCCGGGTCCGCCCGCTGGCCCAGTTGGGCAGGCTGGCCGTTGATGGTGACCCGGCCCGCCAGGATATATGCTTCCGATGCCCGGCGGGAGCACACACCCGCCGCCGACAGGAGCTTTTGCAGTCGTTCTTCCATATGTCATTGGTTCCTTAATCCGGCAAGCCGATTTTTAGCGCGGCCATGGCAGGCTCCACCCGGGGCATCACATTGCCGCCCGCCAGCAGCTGCACCCGTCCGATCTCCCTGCCGTTCAAAGAGAATACGGCCTCACCAACCGCCTGCCCGGCGGAAATGGGCGCTGTGAGCGGCCCGTCCAGCAGGATATCAGTGGTGACCTCCTCCCCCGGCCCCACAGGCCAGGAAAAGCTGTCCGCCGCCACCAGGGCCACAGAGGAACCAGCACCGCCGGTCACAGCGGCCCGCTCCACTGTCTGTCCCAGCTTTGCAAAATATTGAGCGGGATAAGTGGAAAAGCCGTATTCATACAGCGCCTGGTGGTCCGCCCAGTCGTTTCCGTCCTGAAGCGTCACGGCCGCCAGCCGCTGGCCGTTTTGCTCCGCGCAGCTGACCAGGGTCCGCCCCGCCGCCTTGGTAAAGCCGGTCTTGAGGCCGGTGCAGCCCTCCATATACCGCAGGAGCTTATTGTGATTGGTCATGGTCCGCCCGCCGATGCTCACCGTTTTGGTGGAGGCGATGCGCATGAGGGTTTCGTTATTGGCGGCGGCACAGGCCAAAAGCGCCATGTCACGGGCGGTGGAGTAATGCTTTTCATCGTCCAGGCCGTTGGGGTTTGCAAAGGAGGAATCATCCATACCCAGCTCCCCGGCCCGGCGGTTCATCATGTCTACGAACCCCGCCAGGCTGCCGCCCACATGCTCGGCAATGGCCACGGCGGCGTCGTTGCCGGAGCACAGCAAAAGGCCGTACAGCAGGGTCTCCAGCGTCAGCTGCTCCCCCTCCTGCAAATACATGGCGGAGCCCTCCGTCAGCGCCGCCTGCCGGCTGACGGTGACCATGTCGGAGAGGTTCCCCTCCTCAATGGCCACCAGGGCCGTCAGGATCTTGGTGGTGCTGGCAATAAGCATCCTGGCGTCGGCGTTCTGCTCGTACAGCACCCGGCCGCTGTCCACGTCCACCAGAATAGCCGCGGAGGCGGAAGTGCTGACCGCCAACGACTGGCAAGGGAAAATACTATATAGTAAAAGCAGCGCTGCCAGCACCGCTGAAAACCGCTTGACGCGCGTTAGCAAGGACCATCACCTCAAAGTCGGAATGATGGTAGTATACCCCGTTCAGCAGGGTTCCTTGTCCTCTTTCTTGTCGAAACGTTTTTCCATTTTGTCCAGAATATCCGGGACCTTTTCCACGATGCGCTCCATGGTGGAGGTAGGCGGCACTGCCACCGGCAGCACCCGGGTGGTGCCGTCCTTGATGACCAGGAAGGCCACGGGGTCGATCTTCACGCCGGCGGCGCTGCCGCCGCCGAAGCCCTCCTTCACGGAGGTCTTGCCATAGTCCCCGCCGCCGCTGCCAAAGCCGAAGCTGACCTTGGAGATGGGGATCAGCGTCACGCCGTCAGGTGTGGTGATAGGCTGTCCGACGATGGTGTTGGCGTCCACCATCTCATGGATCTTATCCATGGTGGTGCGCATCATATCGCTGAGGGGAGTTTTCTTTTCCATCGGAGTATCCATAGTGTACCTTCCTTTCTCTTACGCGGCAGGGGCCGCCTGCTCCGGCTCTTTGGCCGGCTGCGGCTGCTTATGTTTTTTCTGAAAGCCCAGGAACCATTTCAGCGCCGGGATGCCCACGCCCAAAGCAACGGACACCAGCGTGCCCAGCCGCAGGGTGACGCCCACCCTGGCCTGGACCGCCGTCTCCGGCGCGTCAAAATCAATGCCGATGTGAATGTGAGGGTCCGGGATGACCAGCAGCTGCTCCAGAACGGGCATCCCCGTCCAGACCGCCATGTGCGCGTAGCCGTACAACTCCGCCGCGGCCGCCGGGTCCGCCGCGCCGCCGAAAGAGGCGGAAACCTCCAGGGGCTTCACCCGAATGCTCCGCCGGGTGCGGCCAAGGGCCCGCTTCAAGGGCGGCAGCAGCGCGTCCAGCGCGGAGCGGATGTCTGCCAGCGTAGGCTTGGGCAGCGGTTTCTTTTCCTTTGGCGTCTTTTTATCCGCCTTTTTGGGAGGCGCTTCCTTTTCAGGTTTCTTCTTTTTCGGCTTTCCGGGCAGCACCCGGATGCGGAAGGGCCCCACAGCCGCGTCCACAGTCACAGCTTTCCCATCCACGGCGGCGTCAATGCCCAGCCGCAGGCGGGAAAGCAAAAACAGCAGCAATATCAAAACGCCCAGGATCATCAAAAACAAACGCATAGGCCCTCACCTCCCCTGCTGTTCTTGGCAGAGCACTTTTATTCTTCCGTTTCCCGCTTCTCCGGAAGCTCCGCGTCCTCCGGTACGCCGGCAAGCTCCATGTCGCCGGCGGGGTCCACAATCTCACCGTTTTCATTCAGCCGCATCTGCCCCTCGCCGCCCAGGTCCGGCATCTCCGGCAGATCCTCCAGGGAGGTCAGGTGAAACGCCCGCAGGAACTGCTTGGTGGTCCGGTACAGGTGGGGGCGGCCCGGCACCTGCAGCCGGCCGCACTCCTCAATAAGCTTGCGCTCCTGCAAGAGGCCCATGGTATAGGCGCTGTCCACGCCCCGAATCTGGTCCACGAACGCCCGGGTGGTGGGCTGGTAATACGCGATGATGGTCAAAACCTCCAGGGCCGGCTGGCTGAGCTTGGCGGGCTTGCGGATCTCAAAGGCCTTGCGGATATACTCTGCGTAGTCCGGCGCGGAGCAAAGCTGCCAGCTGTCCTCAATGTGCAGCAGTCGGATACCCCGGCGCTCATAGGAATAATAATCCATGAGCTTTTGGAGCACCTGCTCCGCCGTGGGGCGGTCCAGCTCCAGGGCCACGCAGATACGGTCCACATGCACCGGCTCGCCGGAGGCGAACAAAATGCCCTCAATGGCGGATTCGATCTCTTTCATCTCCATGCTTTCCAAGGCAGCCTTCTCCTTACAGTTTCAAATTCTCCGGCAGCTCACCCTCCTGGCGGACGGTACAGTCCGTCTCGGAGCCCGCCAGATGGATGACGCAGGCACGGCACAGCTCCAGCACCGCAAGGAAGGTGGCCACCACCTCGCTGCGGCTGCGGTTGCCCTTGAACAGCAGGCGGAAGCGGGTGATGCCGTGCTCCTTCAGCCGGTTCAGGATTTCCCGGGCTTTGCTCTCCACAGGATAGGGCTCGTGCTGGACGATATTTTCAAACGCGGTCCTGGGAGGCGGCAGCGTCCGCTCCGCCCGGCTGCGGATCTCCGCCATGGCCAGGATCAAATCGCTCTTATCCTGGTCGTATTCGTAGATCTTCCCCCGCTTCACAGGCTCCGGATTCCGGGTGACAATGCTGCGGCCGAATTCGCCCATGGGCCCCAGACGTGCCGCCAGGGTCTTGATGCGAACGTAATTTTCATTGCGGCGGCGCTCCTCCAGCGACTGGATGAGCGCGTCCATCTCGCTTTGGGCCTCCTCGTCCTCAATGGACAGCAGCATCCGGGTCTTGATATACATCAGGTGGGAGGCCATGGTGATGAACTCACTGGCCACCTCCAAATCCAGCCGCTGCCGGGCCTCCAGCCAGGCCAGATACTGGTCCAAAATCTGGGAGATGGAGATATCCTGTATCTCCATTTTATTCTTGCCCAACAAAAACAAAATGAGGTCCAGAGGGCCCTCAAAGTCCTGCATTTCCTCCTCGGAGCGGGTGCGGACGACTTTTTCCAATTTGAATACAGGATTTTCCAACCGTGCCACCTCGAACAAGATTTGGGCCTTCTCCATGCTTCATGGTCACAAGAACCCAATATACAGAAATTATAACAGCTTTCTCCCGTGAATACAAGAAAAACCGTGTTCCGGCGCCGTCAGCCATGAAAAGAGGGCAGGTGCATCAGCACCTGCCCTCCCGGCATATTCAGCTTAGGATCAGCCCTTGACCATCTTGGCGATCTCGTCAGCGAAGTTCTCCTGCTTCTTCTCGATGCCCTCGCCCTTCTCGAAGCGAACGGCGTTCTTGAAGGTGACGGCGCCGCCCAGAGCCTTGGCGGCGGAAGCGATATACTTCTCCACGGTCATGCTGTTGTCCTTGACGAACTCCTGCTGCAGCAGGCAGTTTTCGGCATAGAACTTGTTCATCTTGCCCATGACGATCTTCTCGCGGACCTGCTCGGGCTTGTTGGCCATCTTGGGGTCGTTGGCCATCTGGACCATCATAATCTTCTTCTCCTCGTCCAGAACATCCTGGGTCACCTGGCTCTTATCCCAGAAACGGGGATTCAGAGCGGCGATCTGCATGGCGACGTCCTTGCCGATCTCGGTGGCGTCGATGCCCTCGGCGACCTCCAGGTTCACCAGCACGCCGATCTTGCCGCCGGCGTGGATGTAGGGAACGGAAACGCCCTCGGTGAAGAAAGCGAAGCGGCGGACCTTGATGTTCTCGCCGATGACCAGGACCATCTCCTGCTGCTGCTCGGTGACAGTCTTGTCGGTGTCCGCGTACTTGCAGGCCATCAGGGCGTCCAGGTCGGCGGGCTTGTTGGCGACCACGGTGGCGGCCACGCCCTTGACGAAGTCCACGAACTTCTCGTTCTTGCCCACGAAGTCGGTCTCGGCGTTGACCTCGACCACCACGCCCACACCGTCGATGACGGCGGCGTAAGCCATGCCCTCGGCGGCGATGCGGCCGGCCTTCTTGGCGGAAGCGGCCAGGCCCTTCTCGCGCAGGAACTCGATGGCCTTGTCCATGTCGCCGTCGGAGGCGACCAGAGCCTTCTTGCAATCCATCATGCCCACGCCGGTCATTTCGCGCAGGTTCTTCACATCAGCTGCGGTAAAAGCCATTTTTATTTCCTCCAATATCTTGAATGAAAGCGCTGCTGCGCTTGCTGTTTTTAGAATTACTCAGCGTCCTCGGCCTTCTCGGCGGCAGCCTCGGCGGTCTGCTCACCCTGCTTGCCCTCCAGCACGGCGTTGGCCATGATGGAAGAGATCAGCTTGATGGCGCGGATAGCGTCGTCGTTGCCGGGGATGACGTAATCGATCTCATCGGGATCGCAGTTGGTATCGGCGATGGCCACGACGGGGATGCCCAGCTTGTGGGCCTCGGCGATGGCGTTGCGCTCCTTGCGGGTATCCACAATGAACAGGGCGCCGGGCAGCTTCTTCATTTCCTTCACGCCGCCCAGGTACTTCTCCAGCTTGGCGATCTCGCCCATGTGCTTCATGACTTCCTTCTTGGGCAGCATATCGAAGGTGCCGTCCTCCTGCATGGTCTTCAGCTGGTTCAGACGGTCCACGCGGGTGCGCATGGTCTTGAAGTTGGTCATCATGCCGCCCAGCCAACGGGCGTTGACATAGTACTGGCCGCAGCGGGTTGCCTCCTCGCGGATGGCCTCCTGAGCCTGCTTCTTGGTGCCCACGAACAGCAGGGTCTGGCCGTTCTCAGACAACTGACGGACGAAGTTGTAAGCCTCCTCCAGCTTGCGGACGGTCTTCTGCAGGTCAACGATATAGATGCCGTTGCGCTCGGTGTAGATGTAGGGAGCCATCTTGGGGTTCCAGCGGCGGGTCTGGTGGCCGAAGTGGACGCCCGCCTCCAGCAGGGCCTTCATGGATACGACGTTAGAATTTGCCATAGTGTTGAGTTCCTCCAAATCAATTTCGTTTTTACCTCCGGCGGCTTCATCCCCCCTGCTGACCCGTCTTTTTTCAGGCCGGGCACGAACAGGAAGTCGACGCACCGTGCGGAATGCTGAAATATAATACCACAGACGGTTCGGCAATGCAAGTATGATTTCCAAAAAATATGCAAATATTCCCCGGTTTTCCGGACTTCAGAACTTCCGGCGCCGCTTTCGCTCCTGCGGCTCCCGGCGCTGGAAGGGCTTGTCGATGAGGATGATGTCATCCCCAATCCGCTGGATGCACTCCCAGGGGATGTAGAACTCCTCCCCCTTGCCGAACAGGCCGAAAAAGCGGCAGGGCCCGTTGACCACGATGGCGATCACCTGCCCCTCCGGTATCCGGATATCCACATCCGACACAAAGCCCAGGCGGCACCCGTCCGAAATATTGATGACCTCCTTACAGCGGAGATCCCGCATCCTGCACTGCATGGCACTCCCTCCTTGTCGGTAACAGCCTATGCGGCGCAATGGCCGTCCCATGCCCACAAAGCGACAAAAGCTCCCAGTATAGGAAAACCGGACGGGGGCCATACTTTTTCCAGCAGCTTTTTCAAACAAGGAGGGACGGCTCTCATATGCAGGGAAAAGTGGAGATCGCCGGCGTGAACACCGCCAAGCTGAAGGTCCTGAAAAACGAGGAGACCATGGCGCTGCTGCGGCGGACGAAGGAGGGCGACCAGGCGGCCCGGCAGGAGCTGATCGAAGGAAATTTGCGGCTGGTGCTGTCGGTGATCCAGCGGTTTTCCAGCCGGGGCGAGAACGCCGACGACCTGTTTCAGGTGGGCTGCGTGGGGCTCATCAAGGCCATCGACAATTTTGACATCAACCAGCCTGTGCGCTTTTCCACCTACGGCGTGCCCATGATCATCGGCGAGATCCGCCGTTATCTCCGGGACAACAGCGCCATCCGGGTCTCCCGCTCCATGCGGGATACCGCCTACCGGGTCTTGCAGGTCCGGGACCGGTATCTGGCGGAGCACCAGAAGGAGCCCACTGTGGAGCAGATCGCCCAGGAGCTGGAGATCCCCCGGGAGGAGGTGGTGTTCGCCATGGACGCCATTGTGGACCCGGTCTCCCTGTACGAACCGGTATACTCTGACGGCGGCGACGCCATCTGCGTCATGGACCAGGTGCGGGACACGAAAAACACCGACGAGGACTGGACGGACCGCATCGCCCTGAAAGAGGCCATGAAGCGGCTGGACCCCCGGGAGCGGCGCATTTTGTCCCTGCGGTTCTACGAGGGCAAGACCCAGATGGAGGTCTCCGCCGAGGTGGGCATCTCCCAGGCCCAGGTGTCCCGGCTGGAAAAGGGCGCCATCAACACCATCAAAAAGAATATTTAAAAGAAAAGAGGCCGGAAAGGCCTCTTTTCTTTTAAAATAGGGACTTGTATTTCATTTTAGTTCATGATACTTCTTTCTCAAAGGAGATGATGCCATATGAACATAACCGTCTTGACCTTGCCGGAGACCGCCGTTGTCCGCCTGCGCCGCACCGGCCCTTATGGGGAAAGCAACCGGAGTATGATGGAGCGTTTGAAAAGCTGGGCCCGGGAACAGGGGCTTCTGGAAACAGGCGTGATCCTGGGCGCCGCTTGGGATGACCCGGCGCATACACCGCCGGAGCAGTGCCGGTACGACGTGTGTCTGGCCCCGGAGCGCTGCCTTCCCGAGCCCCCGGCGGACATGGCCCTGGGGCGGATACCCGGCGGGCCTTACGCCTGTTTCCAGGGTGCCCACACGCCCACCGGCGTCCCGGCACTTTGGGGCACCGGCTTTGCCGCCCTGGCGGAGGAAGGGCTCTCCCCGGACCCCGGCCGGCCGGTGCTGGAACGCTACCGGCCGGAGCTGCTGGAACAGGGGCTCTTTGAGCTTTGCATCCCGATTTGAGGGCCTTTAACTCTCCGCTTCCGCCGGAGCGACCTGCGTGATGAAATTGCCGCCCTCCGCGATGGCAAACACCGTGACCCGCTCACCCTCCGCCTGCATGGCGCCCGGCATTTCGCCGAAGCCCTCGGGCCGCTGGAGCCGGACGCCGTCCTCCGGGCGCTCCTGATTGGGCGGGTCCATGCCGTCTTTACCGGGCTGCGGACGCTCCTGGCCGGACTCGCCTTCCGGCGGCCGCATCTCCCCGTCAGGCCGTGGGCCGCCGCCCATGCCGCCTCTGCCCATGTCTCCGGCGGAAACAATACCGGAGAGCAGGGTCTCCCCCTGCAAAAGCCGGTAATTGGCGGCGGACATGTTCGCATCGGAAATCACCAGATAGGTGAAATCGTTGGCGGGCGTGTAGTTTCCGACGGGCATACTTCCCACATCATCCAGGGTATAGGTCGTGCCGCCCTGCTGGCGCTCCGCGAAGGAAAATACCACGTAATTCTGGCCGCCGTCCTCAATGCGGTCATACATATTGCCGGAGGCCGCCACGGTGCCGCCGTTGATAGAAATGCCCATGTCGGAGTCGATGCCGGCATCCTGGCTGCTTCCGCAGGCGGAGGCGGTGACGGTGCCGCCGTTGATGACCAGCCAGCCGTTGGAGTCGATGCCGTCACCCTCACCGGTGCTGCCGTCCACCCGGATATCCAGGCAGCCGCCGTTGATGGTGGTGACGGATACGCCGTCCTCATTGGTGTTGATGCCGTCATTTCCGGAGAGAATATTGATGTTGCCGCCGTTGATGGTCAGGTGCAGCTCACTATCCAGGCCCTCGTTCTCCGCGAAGATGTTCAGAACGCCGGTACCTTCTGCTCCCCCGTCTACATTCATGGACATTTTGGAGTAAAAGGCGCCGTCATATTTGTGGAGCTTTTTGCTGTCCGCCACAGCTGTCCCATTCTCGTTGAGCACCACGCTGTCCGGCTTGTAGATGCGGGCCACATAGGAACCGGTGATATTGTTCTCCGTGCCGTCGGCGATGATGACGTTGGCGCCGGCGGCGGAGGTATCCACCTCTTTTGCGGCGGTCTCCGCGTCGGCGGAACCGCACTCATAGACGTTGTAGAAGATGACGGCGGGTGCCACGGTGCAGGTGATGTCCGCACCGTTTAAAATCAGCGTCACTACGGCGCCGGGGTCCTCTTCCGCGCCCTCCCCCAGGTCCACGGCCACCTGCCCAGCGGACAGCGTGCCGCTGAGGGCATAGGTGCCCGGCTGGGTGATGTGGATAACTGTGTGGGCGTCGGCCTCCTCCTGCGTATGCTCGTCGGCCGCGGTGCCCTCGCCGTAGGCAAAGCCCTGTCCCGCCTGGTAAAACACGATGTCGTGGGCGGTGTAGACCGCTGCCGTATCATCGGAGGATGCTTCTTTTCCGTCCACTGTGATACCACTGTCGGACAGGCGGATGGAAACCGTGCCCTCCGGCAGGGCTTCTTCCTCCGGAACGCTCTGCGCTCCGCAGGCACTCAGCAGCCCCACGCTCAGGCACCCTGTCAAAACAAGCGCCGCGATTCGTTTCATACTCGTTATCCTCCTTTTGGATGATGGGCCGTATCCTAGCAGCATTTTCTGAAAATTTCCTGAAAAATTTGACGGCCGTATCTTTTTTGGGTAAACTGAATGAGAATACACTTCCTGTAAGGAAAGGACGGATCGGGATGGATTTTCAAAAGCTGGTGGAATTTCGCAATACCCACAACCCCTATGCGAAAAAAGAGGGCATCGTGGTGGAGGAGATCCGCCTTGGCTACGCCCGGGTCACCAAGACGGTGCTGCCCGACGACATCAATCCGGCGGGGCTGGCCCACGGCGGCATCTATTTCGCCCTGGCGGACACGGCCGCCGGCGCCGCCTCCGCCTCCCACGGTTACTATGCCGTGACGGTGAACGCCAACTATAACTACCTCCACTCCGCCAAGCCGGGGGACACCCTCATCGCCGAGGGCACGGAGTGCAAGACCGGCAAGAGCATCTGTGTATACGATGTGCGTGTCACCAACCAGGACGGCGCCCTCATCGGCACAGGCTCCTTCACCTACTACCTGCTGGACCGGAAAATCGAGCTTTAAGAGAGACCGGGCCGCCAAGCTGGCGGCCCGGTCTCAGGCTGTCAAAAAATTCTTTTCGACAGCCTGAGCAAGTTTTTCAGAACTTTTTAAGTTCTGAAAAACTTAGATTTCAAACGAAAGACACCCCTCCTGGGTTTCTTTCGTAACTATCTTCCTTCCCGCTTTCCAGCAGTTCACCCCTTTTCGACAAGCTCAGACCGGGCCGCCAAGCTGGCGGCCCGGTCTGGTTTTACTTCTTGAAGCTGTCCTTCAGGCTGACGCTGCGGTTGAACACCAGGTGCTCCGCGGAGGAGTCCCGGCTGTCCAGGCAGAAATAACCCAGGCGCATAAACTGGAAGGACGGAGCGGTCTTGCCCTGCTTTTCCGTCTTGTCGTAGCTCTCCGCCGCGGCGCGCAGGCCGGCCTCCACCTTGCAGCCGGTGAGGACCTCCAGGGAGTTGGGGTTCAGGCACTCGATGAAATCCTTGTCGGCACCGTCAGGGTCGGGGTCGGTGAACAGGTAGTCGTACAGCCGCACCTCGGCGTCCACGGCGGTGCCGGCGTCCACCCAGTGGATGGTGGCGCCCTTCACCTTCCGGCCGTCGGCGGGGTCGCCGCCCCGGCTCTCGGGGTCATACTCACACAGCACCTCGGTGATATTGCCGTTTTCATCCTTCACGCAGCCGGTGCAGGTGATGAGGTAAGCGCCCTTCAGGCGGCACTCGGGACCGCCGGGGAACAAGCGCTTGTACTTGGGCACCGGGGTCTCCAGGAAATCGTCCGCCTCGATCCAGAGGTTCCGAGAGAAGCTGACCTCCCGGGTACCGGCGTTGGGATCCAGAGGATTGTTCTCCACGGTGACGGTCTCCGTCTTGCCCTCGGGGTAGTTGGTGATGGTCAGCTTGATGGGCCGCAGAACGCCCATGACACGCTCCGCCGTCTCATTGAGGTCTTCCCGCAGGCAGTGCTCCAGGAAGCCGTAGTCCACGGTGGAATCCGCCTTGGAAACGCCGATGCGGTCGCAGAAGTTCCGGATGGACTTGGCGGTGTAGCCCCGGCGGCGCAGGCCGCACAGGGTGGGCATCCGGGGGTCGTCCCAGCCGGAGACCCGGCCCTCCTCCACCAGGCGGCGGAGCTTGCGCTTGCTCATGACGGTATAGTTGATGCCCAGGCGGGCGAACTCGATCTGCCGGGGCTTGCTGGGCACATCCGTATGCTCGATGACCCAGTTGTACAGGGGCCGGTGGGCCTCATACTCCAGGGAACACAGGGAGTGGGTGATACCCTCCAGAGCGTCCTGGATGGGATGGGCGAAATCGTACATGGGGAAGATGCACCACTTGGTGCCCTGGCGGTGGTGCTCAATGTAGCGGATACGGTAGATGACGGGGTCCCGCATATTGAAGTTGCCGCTGGCCATGTCGATCTTGGCCCGCAGGGTATACTTGCCCTCGGGGAATTCCCCGTTGCGCATCCGCTGGAACAGGTCCAGGCTCTCCTCAATGGGGCGGTCCCGCCAGGGGGACTTGCCGGGCACGCCGATGCTGCCCCGGTATTCCCTGAACTGCTCGGGCGTCAGCTCGCACACGTAGGCCAGGCCCTTCTTGATGAGGCCCACGGCCAGCTCATACGTCTTTTCAAAATAATCGGAGCCATAGAACATCCGGTCGCCCCAGTCGAAGCCCAGCCAGTGGATATCGTCCTGGATGGCGTCCACGAATTCCGTGTCCTCTTTCGCGGGGTTCGTATCGTCAAAGCGCAGGTTGCAAAGGCCCCCGAACTTTTCGGCGGTGCCGAAATCGATGGTCAGGGCCTTGCAGTGGCCGATGTGCAGATAGCCGTTAGGCTCCGGGGGGAAACGAGTGTGGACGGTCATGCCCTCGTACTGTCCGCCGGGGGCGATGTCCTCCTCAATGAAAGCATGGATGAAGTTCCGGCTCTCCGGCGCTTCTCCCTGTGTGGTCTTGATCTCCTCAGCCATGGGCGTCAGTCCTTCCTGTGCAAGTTTTTCGAGTTTCCAAGGTAGTATACAAAATATTCCCGAAAATTGCAAGGGGACAAACCGCTTTTCAGTGCAGAAGCCAGTCCTCCACCACATCCCGGGCGGTGACGGCCGTCACATTTCCCGCCATCAGCAGCCCCAGCAGCGCCTGGATGCGCCGCTGGGAGACCGTGATGCCCCGCAAAAGCAGCCGTTCTCCCCCGCTCTCCACCAAAACGCCGTAGTTTTCCCCCGCGTCTTCCAGGTCTTCCGCCACCAGGGAATAGCGGACCGGCAGCCTTCCGCACATACCCATTCCCTCGTACAGTATCCGCAAAGCAAACCACTTCCTCTCACACAGTATCCGGTGCGAGGCAAGCCTATCACTTTCCGCTGGCGAAATTTGTCGAATTTTGTCGAATTTTCCCGCTTAATACAAATCTTTATTTACCAAATTGGAAAGCTCCTCCGGGCTGTACAGGAGGTTCAGCGCCTCCAGCAGGCCGTTGGCGGTGAGGTGCTCCGGCAGGTCCAGCTTTTTCAGCAGTGCCTGGCGCTTGGCGGCGCTGTCCTTTCCGCCGGAAAGGCCCAGCAGGACCAAGTCCGCCTTGGTGATGGGCGCTTTGTTCTCCGCGGGGCCTGCCGCTTCTTCAAAGGTGGCGCCGGCTTTGCGCAGCGCCTCCAGCAGCACATCGGGCCGCATACCCTCCACCCCCAGCTTCCCCTCTTTTCCGGCGCGGCGCTTGCGGCGCTCCTTGCCGTGGATATCCGGGATGTAGGCCTGCTTCACCTTTCCGGCGGGCAAGGCGCCCTTGAGGTAATTGCGGATGACGAAGCCGGCGCCGTCGCTGTCCGTCAGGACGATGAGCCCCTGCTTGTCCGCCAGGCGCCGCAAAAAGGCCAGCTTCTCTCGGTCGTTGAACACGGAAAAGCCCCCCAGGGTGACGATGGTGGCGTCCACCACCTGGGAAAGGGCGTTTTTGTCGTACCGCCCCTCCACCACGATGACCTCTTTCACCTTTTTCATTTCCGCCGCGCCCCCAGACGCACCAGCAGCAGCTTCAGCTCTCCGGCGGCATCGATGCCCTTTTCGCTCTTCATCCGCCGGTCCAGCACCTGGCACATCTTCACGGCGTCGCCGCACCAGTCGGCGGTGGTGCGCTTGGCCGCGTTCAGCAGGAGCTTGGCCGGGTAGTCGCTCTTCATGTCCCACAGCTCCATGAGCCAGTACTTGTCCTTGCCGCTGTCGATGGCCAGACGGGCGGTATAGATGCGCCGCAGCTGGCTGCCCAGGGCCGCCAGGATCATGATGGGCTCCGTCTGCATTTTCAGAAGGTCCCCCAGGATGCGGGCCGCCTCGTCGTAATTGCCCTGGAGCACCGCGTCGCTGAGCTTGAACACCTCCGCCGACAGCACCGGGTCCGCCACAGCGTCGATGTCCTTCTGGGTGATGGTCTTGCCCTTGGCGTAGGTGCCGATTTTCGTGATCTCCGGCACCAGCCCCGTCATGAGGCCGCCGCAGGTGAAAATGAGATACTCCGCCGTCTGGCGGTCGATATCCTTTCCCAGGGCCCGGAACCGGCGGGCGATCCAGGTGATGAGGTCGCTGTTCTCCGCCGCCCGGAACTCCACCGCCCGTACGTGGTCGCCCATGGCCTTGCAGAGCTTTTTCAGGGTCTTGTTGGGCTTGTAGGGAATGGTGTCGTACACAAACACCACGCAGCAGTAGGGCGGGATGTCCTCCAAAAAGGCGATCATCTTCTCCCGCTGCTCCTCGTTCAGCTTGAAAATGTCCCAGTCCGTCACCACGATGAGGGTCCGCTCCGCCATCATGGGCATGGCCTCCGCCATTTCGGAAAGGCTCTGGACCGTCAGGTCCTTCCCCTCCAGGCGGTGGTAGTTGAATTCCTCAAAGCCGGCCGGCACCAGGACCTTGCGCAGCTCCCCCAGGTAGTATTCCCGCAGGTAGCTCTCCTCGCCGTAAAAAATGTAGGCGCAGCCGGGGGTGCCGGCGGCGATGTCGCTTTTCAATTGTTGAAAGGCCTCGTTGGCCTTGGGGGCTTTTTTCGCGTATGCCATGGTCGAATTTCCTCAATTCACTGTGAGATGGATGGTGCCCTGCTTGTCCGTGCGGCAGATGGCCGCGCCGCTCTCGGCCAGGCGCCGCAGGGTTTCGTCCGCCGGGTGGCCGTAGCTGTTGGAGCCCACGCTGATGATGGCCGTCTCCGGCGTCAGGGCCTCCAGCAGGGCGTTGGATGTGGAGTATTTGGAGCCGTGGTGGCCTGCCACCAGCACCTCCGTGTCCGGCAGGTCGTACCGCTCCAGGAGCAGCCGCTCCGTGGCGGCGCTCATGTCGCCGGTGATGAGCAGGTCGAAGTCCCCGGCGGTGCACAGCACTGCCAGCCCCCGCTCGTTGTCCCCCGCTGTTCCCAAAGGCGGATAGACGGTGATATCCGCCGCGCCGAGGGAAAGGGCGGTCGCTTCCCGGATGTACCGCACCTGCGTGCCATGGGCGCCGGCGGCGTCCAGGACGGCATTTTCCGCTTCGCCGGGGTCCTCCCCGTCAGGCAGGAGCAGCGTCTTTACCGGCAGCCGCTCCAAAAGGGCTGTGACGCCGTTGATGTGGTCCTGGTCGTAATGGGTCAGCACCAGATAGTCCAGCTCCCGGCAGCCCATGGAGGAAAGCTGGTCCGCCGCCGTCTGACCTGGGTCGCACCAGGCGGAGCCGCCGCAGTCCACCAATGCCCGCTGACCGCCGGAGGACAGCAGAATGCTCTGCCCCTGCCCCACATCCAGCGCCAGCACCTGGAGCGTTCCCCGTCCGTAATACGCCTCCTCCGCCAGGACGGAGGCCCACAGCGCCGTGCCTGCCAGCACCGCTGCCAGGGCGCAGGTACGCCGCCGTCTTCCGCGCAGCAGCGCCAGGGCGCATATGCCCCAGGCAAAGGGCAGCCAGAGGCGGAGATAGGGCCCTGAAAAGGAGACCGCGTGGTACGGCAGGCCCGCCATAAACTCCGCCACATGGAGAATATACCAGATGAAAAGCCTTGGCGCCAGCCCCAAAAGCGTGCCCAGAGGCAGCCACACAAAGCCCGCCAGCACCGCCGCCATCCCCGTGACGAAGGCCGCCCCCGCCGCCCACAGGCACAGCAGGTTGACAAGGGGCCCCACCAGGGAAAGGGTATTAAAGGAATAGGCCGCCAGGGGCGCGGTAAAGGCCAGAGCGCCGATGGAGGCTGAAAAATTGGAAGCTGTAAAGTGAAATAACTTCCCATGTTTTCCGTCTCCGGACAGCAGCTTCATGAGCCGGGGCGTCACGGTCAGGATGCCCGCCATGGCGGCAAAGGACAGCTGCAGGCTGACCGAAGCGGCGGCAAAGGGATTTTTCAGGAGAATGAGCGCCAGAGCGGCGGCCAGGGCCGTGGGCCCGTCGCTGTCCCGGCGGAACAAGGGCGCTGCTACGTAAAGGCCCAGCATGACGCAGGCCCGGACCACGGAGGGGCTGCACCCGGTCAAAAGGGCGTAAAAGGCCAGCAAGGGCAGCCCGCAGGCGGCCACCAGCCGGCGGCGGTGCCGCCCCGCCAGGGCCACCACGGCAGAGAGCAGGAACATACAGTGCATCCCGGACACCGCCAGCACATGGTAGATGCCCGCCTGGGTCATGGCGATGGTCACAGGCTCCGAAAGGCCCGATTTATCCCCGGTGAGCATGGCGGTGAGAACATCCGCCGTGTCCCCGGAAAACAGCGCGCCGATTTTCTGCCGCATGGCCCGACCCAAACGGACAGGCCACCAGCGGGGGCTTGCCCGGCTGCCGTCGCCGGTCTGTACCGCGCCCCGGCCGTAGGCCAGCAGAAACACGCCCCGGGAGGTGAAGGTGGTCACATCGTCCTCCCGGATGCGGGCGGCGCTTTTCAGGTATACGTCCGCGGTGACGGTCTGTCCGGGCTCCAGGTCCAAAAGCTCCTCCCCGCCGTAGTACACCAGCCGCCCCGGCAGGCCCTCCGCCTTTACGGTGGCCTTGGTGCCGTCGGCATAATCCGTCAGGGTCATGACCAGACGCCCCTCCGTCTCCGCCAGGGCCTCCATGGGCCGCTGGACCTGGCGGAGGTACAGCCAGTCATAGCCAAAGGCCAAAGACAGGCCCACGCCCACCAGCAGCACCCGGTTACGCCACCTCCGGGGCAGCAGCAAAGCACTCCAGGCCAGCACCAGGGCTGCCGCCCCGCAGGCCGGCAGCCAGCCGGGCGGCAGCAGGTATTGCGCCAGGAAAATGCCTGCCGCGAAGGCGTAGGCCCATACCGCCAGACGCCTCATTTACCGCCGGGCGGTGTGGGGTCGTCGGTGCGGCCCAGGAGATAGTCTGTGCTGACATGGTAATAGTCAGCCAGCTTGACAACCACCCAGGCAGGTGTTTCCCTTTGGCCGCTCTCATAGCGGCGATAAACACTCCGATGCATATTCAGCACATCTGCAATTTCCTGCTGTGTTTTGTCCTGGTCTTCCCGCAAATCTCGTAAGCGTCGAATTTCCATATACATCACCCAGCAAAATGTTACCAATTGGCAACATCCGCCCGGTGGTATTGTGCCCATGTGGAGCCATAAACATATCATACATCGATTCAAAGCAAATTTCCAGAGGAAGAAACAGCCCTGATTCTTTGCTTGACGGCATCCTGTACAAGGGCTACAATGATGTAAACGGATGTTTCCGTCATTTTGGAAAGGAGCTATATTATGAAGCGTTTTCTGACTGTGTTCTTCACAGCTCTGCTGCTGACGGCCGCCCTGTGCGTGACCGCCTCCGCGTCGGACTATGACGCCGTGGCGGAGGACCTGTCCGCCATCGGCATGTTCCGGGGCACCGCCAACGGCTTTGAGCTGGACCGGGCGCCCAAGCGCTCCGAGGCCGCCATCATGCTGGTGCGGCTGTACGGTGCCGAGGAGGAGGCTAAGGCCGCCTATGACGCCGGGGAGATCAGCCATCCCTTCACCGATGTCAGCGAGTTCACCTCCCCCTACGTGGCCTGGCTGTACAACAAGGGCATCACCAAGGGCGCCACCGCCACCACCTTCGGCTCCGCCGGACAGTGCAGCGCCAAAATGTACTGCGCTTTCCTGCTGCGGGCTCTTGGCTATGAGGACGGCGTGGACTTCCAGTATGCCGACACCCTGGCTTACGCCCAGCAGAAGGGCTTCTATGACCCCACCATGTTCGCCGGCGACTTCCTGCGGGATGACCTGGCCGCCCTCACCTACCAGGGCCTGGCCGCCGACCTGAAGGACGGCAGCACCTACCTGCTGGACAGCCTGGTGCGCTCCGGCGCCGTGGACGCCGATGCCGCCAAGCCCATGACGGAGAAGATCGAGGCCTACCGGGCCATGACCGCCGCCATGAACACCGTGGACAGCAATGCCATGGATGTGGACATCGACATGCGGATGGACATGACCGTCACCGCCGAGGGTGAGACCATGCAGGTCCCCTCCACCATGGAGGGCAACATGAAGATGATTATGGCGGAGGACGGCAGTATCCAGATGGCCTATACCATGGAGACCACCTCTGAGGGCACCAGCGTGGACATGGACGTGTGGATGAAGGACGGCTGGGTCTACCTGTCCACCGAGGCAGACGGTACGGCCATGAAGCTGAAATACTCCGTGGAGGACCAGCTGGCAGCCGTGGAGAGCCTGGGTGCCGTGAACACGGACGCCATGAGCGTCAGCGGCCTTGCCATGCTGGAGTCCGTCACCGCCAAAACCTCCGGCAGCAACACGGAGTACACCATCGTCATCGGCGAGGGCGTGAACAGCCTGCTTGAAAACATTCTGGGCATGATGGGCCAGGACGCCGGCAGCATGGATATGCGCCTTGGCAAAATGACCGCCACCTACACCGTGGACAGCAAGGGCAACATGAAAAAGGTGGATATGACCTTTACCGCCTCCGTGAAGATGGACGTTCCCCTGGAGGACGGCCAGTCCTATTCCATGGCGGCGGATTATGACTACGACATGTCCATGACCGTGAACGCCACGGGCAAAGATGTGAAGGTCACCTTCCCCGACTTCTCCGATTTCCAGGAGCTCGACCCCAGCCAGATGGCGGCGTAAATCCAGCCCTTTTCAGACAGCGGCACCGGAGACGGTGCCGCTGTCTGCTTTCCTGTCAAAACGCTATTTGACATAACGCCGTTTATATGTTATAATATAAACAAATTTACTTCATGTCCGCCTGATTTGATTGGAGAAAATAACGAAACGCGGAAGATGTGATGCAAACACCACACCTCCCTCTCATTTCCGCCGTCCGTGAAAAACGGACGGCATTGCTTTATTTTTGGGCGGATACGGGGAATCTTGACTGGGAAAGGACGATGATTTGAATGATGGAAGTAACCACCCTGGACCTGCTGGTGATCGGCGTGTACCTGCTGGTGATGCTGGGCGTGGGCGTCTGGTTCGTCCGGCGCATCAAAAACACCGACGACTACTATGTGGCCGGCCGGACCCTGGGCCCCGTGGTGCTGGCGGCCTCCGTGTGCGCCACCATCATCGGCGGCAGCGCCATGATGGGCCGGGCGGGCATCGCCTACACCACCGGCTTCAAGGCCATCGCCACCGCCATCCCCTACATGCTGGGTATGTTCATCTTCTCCGGCTACGCGGGGCGCATCCAGCAGGTAGGCGAAACATACGGCATTGAATCCATCCCCGGCCTGTTTGGCTACCGCTTCGGGCCGGCGGCCAAATGCATCCTCTCCGCCATGGTTGCGTTTTCCATGATGGGTACCGTGGCCGCCCAGGTCACCGCCACAGCCACCATCATCAAGCTGCTGGGCGGCCAGGTGGGCATCAGCTACGAGATGGGCGCCCTCATCGCCACGATGATCTTTATCCTCTACACCGCCGCCTCCGGCCTGTTCGGCGTGGTGTACACGGATGTGGTGCAGTTTTTTATGCTCATCATCTTCGTATACCTGCTCATCCCCATTTCCAGTATGAATTACCTGGGCGGCTTTTCCAGTTTCGCCGCCAACGTGGACACCAAGTATATCACGCCTTACCTGGACGGTCAGATTCTGGGCGACATCGTCACGTATCTGGTGTTCACCATGGCAGGCGCGGAAATGTGGCAGCGGGCCTTCGCCGCCAAAAATAAAAAGGCCGCCAAACGCGGCATGTTCTGGGGCACCGCCGTTTACGCCGTCACCATCGCGCTGCTGTTTTTGATGGGCCTGTCCGCCCAGCAGATCTTGCCGGATGTGGTGGCGGAGTACGGCACCGCCGACGCCGTCATTCCGGCGCTCGCCATCAAGATCCTGCCGGCGGGCGTCACAGGCCTGGCCCTGTCCGGTATCCTCTCCGTTATGATGAGCACCGCTGACAGCTACCTGCTGGTCTCCGTGCAGACCATCGTGGACGATTTGGGCAAGACGGCGGCGCCGCACATGTCCCAGAAAACGGAGCTGCTGCTCTCCCGTATTGCCTCCGCCCTGTTGGCGCTGGGCGCCCTGGCCATCGCGCTGTATATCAAGAGCGCCTATGATGTGCTCATGTTCGCCTGGGCCTTCTACGCCGCGGCCGCGGGCCTGCCCGCCCTGGCGGCCCTGTACTGGAAAAAAGCCACCTCCGCCGGCGTCATTGCCGGTATGGTGGGCGGCTTCGCGGTGACCGTAGGCTGGAAACTGGCGGGCCAGCCCTTCGGCCTGGGCGCCACGGTCCCCGGCGCCATCACCTGCGGCGTGCTGCTGGTGGCCGTAAGCCTTGCGACTTACAAAAAGCACCCTTCCGCTATGGTGGAGGTATAAAATCCAACCGACGCCAAGCAGGCCGTCCGCTGAAAAGCGGACGGCCTGCTGATTCTTTTTGCAGTTTCCCGCACCTCCGCCGGAAAACCAGCGCAGCGTTTACCGGCGGAAAGCGAGGAGCAAGGGCGCGGACGCAGTTTTCGCCGCTAGGCGGAAACGGAGTTTAGCGGACTTTGCCAAAACTCGTCCCCGTCCCCTCCGCCGGAAAACCAGTGAAGCGTTTCCCGGCGGAAAGCGCAGAAACCGCTGATAAAGATAAGAGCCGCCCCTCTTGACACAGGGGCGGCTCGTTCTGACAAGCGGTTTCTGCGCTCAGCCCGGAGGCCACGTCATGTCCCGGCCGGACAGCACATGGAAATGCAGGTGGAACACGCTCTGGCCAGCCTGCTCACCGATGTTGGACACCACCCGGTAGCTGTCCATTCCCTTTTCCTTGGCCAGCTTGGCAATGACCTCGAAAATATGGGCCACCACGGCGCTGTTGCCGCTGTCCACCTCGGACACGGAGCCGATGTGGGCCTTGGGGATCACCAGAAAATGGGTGGGCGCCTGGGGCGCGATATCGTTGAAGGCGTAGCAGACGTCATCCTCATAGACCTTGCTGCTGGGGATCTCCCCGGCCACGATCTTGCAGAACAAACAATCAGACATTTGGATACCCTCCTTTGCTTCAGATAAACTGATGATACGCCGGATCATACCGATAGTCAAGGGCTGCCAGCGTATCGGAGACGGCCTGCGGGTCCGCGTCCAGGGCGGCGCACAGGTCCTCCAGTGTCTCAAATTCATCCCGGAGCTTTGTGTTCACAAAGCTCAACAGGATATATGGATCTTTTGGAATCATCTCTCGTTCTCCCTGTGGGGTCCGGATGCAGCATTGAACATGCACTACTTATGCGAGCGGAGTCCAGTCCTCACGGTCCCAGCGCTTTTCCAGAACATTCCTCCGCAGGGCCTGGTCAAACGCCCCGGCTGTGACCTCCCTGCCGTCGATCTCGTAATAGGGGCAGGGCGCGCGGTCCTCCGGAGCCACCAGCTCATCCCGGGCAAACAGGTGATGCAGCTCCCTTCTCGTTCCGTCCGGCTCGTAGCGGAAGATCCAAAAGGAGCGGCAACCGCCGTGGAAATACCGGCGGGCCATGGTCCCGTCTGTCAGCGGCTCGGTATAACAGCTCATTTCCACAGCGTCCAACTCCCAGCAGTCGATGCTCCGCCCATTGTAGTGGAACACCGCGTTCATCCCCGCCGGGTCATCCTCCAGCTGGGCCAGCAGCTCGTCACCACCGTCGCCGTCCAGGTCCTGAAAACCGTACTCCAGGCCGCCGACCTCCCAGCAAAACCGCCAGTTCTCTGCTGTTCCGCTGTCTGCCAGCAGGGACGTGTCTCCGTGAAGCAGCGCGTCATAGGCTGCTTCCGGACCAGGTATGGTCGTCTCCGCCCGGTGCTGTCCGGTATGAAGGGACAGCGCCAGGCAGAGCGTTCCAACCGCTGCGAACAGCAGGCGGTCCCGGGTGACAGGTCTCATCTCAGCCCAACTTGGCGGACACGAAATCGTCCACGGAGGCCAGGGCGTCATCCAGCTTCAGAAGGTCGCTGCCGCCGCCCATGGCACTGTCGGGCTTGCCGCCGCCCTTGCCGCCGCAGATGGCGCACACGCTCTTCACCAGATCACCGGCCTTGATGCCCCGCTTCACGGCCTCCTTGCCGCAGACGGCCAGGAAGGTGATCTTCTCGCCGTTGACAGAGGCCAGGACACCCACCACGGTGGACTCCTTGTCCCGCAGGAAATCGCCCATCTGGCGCAGGGCATTGGCGTCCATGCCGTTCCGGATAGCAGTCAGGACCTTCAGGCCCTTCACGTCCTTGGCGGAGGTCAGGAACTGGCGGGCCTCGCCCAGAGAGGCCTCGGCCTGGAACTTCTCCAGGGTGTGGCGCATCTCGCGCATTTCATTGAGCTGCTGGTCGATCTTATTTTCCAACTCACCGGGATTGGTCTTGAGCATCTGGGCAGCGTGGAACAGGACTTGCTGGTTGCGGTTGATGGTCTCCTGCGTCAGCTTGCCCACGGTGGCCTCGATACGGCGGACACCGGAGGCGATGGACGCCTCGCTCTTAATGCGGAACATACCGGCCTTGGCGGTGTTGTCCAGATGAGTGCCGCCGCAGAACTCCATGGAGAAGTCGCCCATCTCCACCACGCGGACGGTCTCGCCGTACTTCTCGCCGAACAGGGCCACAGCGCCCTTCTTCTTGGCCTCCTCGATGGGCAGGACCTCCGTCACCACGGGATAGCCCTCCAGGATGGCGTCGTTCACCATGCGGTCGATCTCAGAGAGCTGCTCGGGAGTGATGGCCTCAAAGTGGGTGAAGTCAAAGCGCAGGCGGTCGGGCTCCACCAGAGAGCCGGCCTGGTGCACATGGTCGCCCAGGACCTTCTTCAGCGCGGCATCCAGCAGATGGGTGGCGCTGTGGGCACGCATGATGGCCTTGCGGCGGTCCACATCGATGGAGGCGGTGACGGTGTCGCCTACCTGGAACTCGCCGGAGACCACCTTGCCGTAATGCATGAACTTGCCGCCCTTGTTCTTCTGAACGTTGGAGACCTCAAACTTGGCGTCGCCGCAGGTGATGACGCCCTGGTCGGCCACCTGGCCGCCCATCTCGGCGTAGAAGGGCGTCTGGTCCAGCACCAAAATGGCATCGGCGCCGGCCACCACGCCGTCCCGGAGCTCCTCCTCCGCCACGATGGCCAGGATCTTGCCCTGAACCTCGTTGTGGTCATAGCCCACGAACTCCGTGGCGGGCATCTCGGAACCGAACTCGATGCCGGCCCAGCCCAGGTCGCCCAGCGCCTCCCGAGCCTTCCGGGCGCGGACGCGCTGCTCCTCCATCTCCTTGTCAAAGCCGGCGCGGTCCAGGGTCATGCCCTCGTCCGCCACCATCTCCGCCGTCAGGTCGATGGGGAAGCCATAGGTGTCGTACAGCTTGAAGGCGTCGGCGCCGGAGAACTCTGTCTCGCCCTTGGCCTTGTGGGCCGCCAGCAGGTCGGCGAAGATCTTCATGCCGCCGTCGATGGTCTTGGCGAAGTTCTCCTCCTCGGTGCGGATGACCTTGGTGATATAGGCCTGCTTCTCCCGCAGGTCGGGATAGGCGCACTCGTTTTCGTGGACAACGGTGTCCACCACTTCGTACAGGAAGGGCTTCTCCACGCCAAGGAGCTTTCCGTGGCGGGCGGCCCGGCGCAGCAGGCGGCGCAGCACGTAGCCCCGGCCCTCGTTGGAGGGCAGGATGCCGTCGCAGATCATCATGGTGGAGGAGCGGATATGGTCGGTGATGACCCGGAGGGAGACATCGGTCTTATGGCTCTCGCCGTAGTGGGCGCCGGTGATCTCGCTGACCTTGTTGGTGATGTTCATGACGGTGTCCACATCGAACAGGGAGTTCACGTTCTGGCACACGCAGGCCAGACGCTCCAGGCCCATGCCGGTGTCGATGTTCTTGTTCTTCATCTCAGTGTAATGATTCTCGCCGTCGTTGACGAACTGGGAGAACACGTTGTTCCACACCTCGATGTAGCGGTCGCAGTCGCAGCCCACGGTGCAGCCGGGCTTGCCGCAGCCATGCTCGGGGCCGCGGTCATAATACACCTCGGAGCAGGGGCCGCAGGGGCCGGCGCCGTGCTCCCAGAAGTTGTCCTCCTTGCCGAAGCGGAAAATGCGCTCGGCGGGGATGCCAATGTCCTTGTTCCAGATCTCAAAGGCCTCGTCATCGTCCAGGTAGATGGAGGGATACAGGCGGTCCTTCTCCAGGCCCACCACTTCAGTCAGAAACTCCCAGCAGAAGGGAATGGCCTCTTTTTTGAAATAGTCGCCGAAGGAGAAGTTGCCCAGCATCTCAAAGTAGGTGCCGTGGCGGTCGGTCTTGCCGATGTTTTCAATGTCGCCGGTGCGGATGCACTTCTGGCAGGTGGTGACGCGGTTGCGGGGAGGCTCCTCCTCCCGGGTGAACCAGGTCTTCATGGGGGCCATGCCGGAGTTAATCAGCAGCAAGGACTTGTCATTGGCGGGGGGAATCAGGGAAAAGCTGGGCAGGCGCAGGTGGCCCTTGCTCTCAAAGTAGCTGAGGAACATCTCCCGGAGTTCGTTCAGCCCGTGATAGGGATGTGCCATAGTGTTGTTTCCTCCTAAAATATATTTTTTGTGTTTTCTCATTCATGTGCCGCCGGGGCAATCAAAAAAGCCTCCGCCCCGGTTTAGGGGCGAAGGCTTGCTTCACGGTACCACCCTAATTATCCCCCTTTCAGGAGGCATCTTAGCCATCCGGTAACGGGGATGAACCGTTCCGCTCGTCGCGGACTGCTCCAAAGTGGCTGCTTCGCGGCGTGGGCAAGGGGCTTTCACCGTCTCCCCTCTCGCTTCGGCCGGTTTCGCAAAGCTGGCTTTGTCATGGCGTTTTTCTTGTCGAACGAAAACATTATATCCTGTTTGCGGGATTTGTCAAGCAGGGTCCCGCTGTTTTTTGACCGCTTTCTTCCCTTTTACCATCACGCACTCGCCGGTGCGGGCGCACTGGCCGCAGCCGCAGCAGGAGACCGCGCCGCTTTTGTGGTTGTTGACCTTGTACCACGTCCAGACTGCTCCGCCCAGTGCCAGACCCAGCAATAACCATGTGACCCACATCATCGGCGTACCCCTCCTTTTGGGGAGAGTGTACCATGGGAAAGCGCATTCGTCAGTGGCATCTGCAACAGCCAAAGCCCCAACAGCGGCAGCAGCCCTTCCGCCGGCTCCGGCAGCGGCGGCAAAGGGACCTCCTGGGGTTCCAGAAAGGAGCCATCCAGGCGGGGCAGGGCCCGCTGAATGCAAAGCACCGGCTCCGCCAGACTGGACAGGGTCAGGCTGTCCCGCGGCGAAAGGCCGCAGGTGACCACCGTGCCCGCCCCCTCCGGTATCCGGCAGCCGCCGGGCACCAACAGAACGCGGCACCGCAGGCGCCGCGCCGCCAAATTCGCGCATCCCTCCGGCGTCAGAGCCAGCAGGTCCCAGACAGTCCGCTCCGCTTCTTCCCCGCCGGGGCAAACCGTGCCCGGCGGCAGCCAGGCCCTCCAACGGTCCGGACAGGGAAACACCCCACAGCGCACTTGCACCACCTCACGGATAGTGTGGCTTTCCGGCGGTGTTCCATGCGAAAAATTTCCCTCGTCTTTTTGAAAAGCGTGTGCTATACTAAGTCACAGGAACTTAAATTTTGAGGTGACAACCTTGCATTTCTGGGCACATTTGAAAACCGTCCACCGCCACCGGGCGCTGGTGCGGAAATACTGCTTTCGGCTGGGACTGTACTGGCAGGGACTGACCCACGACCTGTCCAAATACTCCCCCGTGGAGTTTTTTGCCGGGGTCAAATACTTTCAGGGGGACCACAGCCCCAATGATGCCCAGCGCAAGCAGTACGGGTACAGCGCCTCCTGGATGCACCACAAGGGCCGCAACCGCCACCACTTCGAGTACTGGACCGATTACGCCCCGGACGGCTCCGGCATCGCCGGTGTGGAGATGCCGAAAAAATACGTGGCGGAGATGTTCTGCGACCGCTTGGCCGCCAGCAAGGTCTACCGGGGCGAAGCATTTGACCCCGGCGACCCGTACAAGTTTTTCCTCCGGGGCAAGCAGCGCCGCCTGCTGCTCCACCCCAGCACGGAGGCATTGCTGGAGCACATTCTGCTGACGCTGAAGGACGAGGGAGAGGACGCCGCGTTTGACTACGTGCGGCGGGAGGTTTTAGGAAAATAACAGCAGCGCCGGGGGGGTTGCTCCCGGCGCTGTTTTTCCGTTTTAAAGCAATTTGCTGACCGCCATGCCGGCGGCGTGGACGCCCACCACACTGACGCCCGCAGCAGCCCAACCGATGGACACCATGCCCAACGCCATGGCTCCGGCGGCGATCATACCCAAGGAAAAGACGCCTGCCGAGATCAGGCCGATGCTCACCACGCCCACGGAGAAATTGCCGATGGCGATGACACCCACCGCCAGGCTGTTTTGGGATGGATGCCGGTCCCGTCCAAAGCGGATGGAAACCAGCGGCAGGCCCAAGAGGCGGGTTTTGCTGGTGTAGCGGTAATAGGGACCCCAGCTGCCCCGATAATCGCTGGCCAGCGCGTCCAGCTTTTGTTCCAGCCGGGCGGTGTCCGAGCTGTTCCCTGACGCCTGCTCCTGTTCCGCCATGTGATCCTTTACCAGATAATCCACGCTGACGCCGAACAGCTCTGACAAGGCGATCAGCTTCACAAGCTCCGGCATGGCGGCGCCGCTTTCCCATTTGCTGACGGACTGCCGGGTGACGCCCAGCCGGTCCGCCAGCTGTTCCTGGGAAAGGCCCGCCTTTTTACGGAGATCTGACAGCTTTTCTGAAAATTCCATGTTGGTACACTCGCTTTCTGTTTGAATGGACTGATCATAAAACTCCCGCCGCGTTTTGGCAAGAACGGGCCGGGTGGAAGTTTGTCAACCGCAGGTTGCATTCCTTGTGCCGCAATAAAAAACCGCCGGGAATATCCGGCGGTTTTTTATTCCTTTGGCTCAGCCCTCTTCCGCGATCTTACGGCCCATGAGGGTGCCCATGACAGAGGCCATCATGAGGCCCCGGGTCCAGCCGGAGCTGTCGCCCAGGCAGTGGAGGCCCTTCAGGCTGGTATTGAAGTCCGTGTCCATCTTCACCCGGTTGGAGTAGAACTTCAGTTCGGGAGAATACAGCAGCGTTTCATAGGCGGCAAAGCCCGGCACCACGTAGTCCATGGCCTGGATGAAGTTGATGATATTGATCATGGCCCGGTAGGGCATGGCGGCGGTGATATCGCCGGCCACAGCGTCCGGCAGAGTGGGCCGGATGTTGGACTGGGCCAGCTCCTTCTGCCAGGTGCGCTTGCCGTCCAGAATATCGCCGAAGCGCTGGACCAGGATCTGGCCGTTTGCCAGCATGTTGGTCAGCTCGCCCACCTTCTGGGCGTAGGCGATGGGCTGGTTGAAGGGCACGGAGAAGTTGTGGGAGCACAGGATGGAGAGGTTCGTGTTGTCGCTCTTCAGGTCCTTGTAGGAGTGGCCGTTGACCACCGCCAGGTTGTTGTCGTAATTCTCCTGGCTGACAAAGCCGCCGGGGTTCTGGCAGAACGTGCGGACCTTGTTCTTGAAGGGCCGGGGATAGCCCACCAGCTTGGACTCGTACAGTACCCGGTTCACAGTCTCCATGACCTCGTTGCGGACCTCCACCCGGACGCCGATGTCCACGGTGCCGGGAGCGTGGGCGATGTTGTGCTCGGCGCAGAGCTTTTCCAGCCAGTCGGCGCCCCGGCGGCCGGTGGCCACCACCGTGTGCTTGGCGTAAATCTCCAGGTCCGTCTTCCCGTTGGAGATGGAAACGCCCTTGCAGACATCATTCTCCAGGATCAGGTTGCTGCATTCATAGCCGAAGTACATCTCCACGCCGTTTTCCTGGAGGTAGCGCTCAATGGCCAGGTAAATGGCCTGGGCCTTTTCCGTGCCCATGTGGCGGATGGGGCAGTCCACCAGCTTCAGTCCCGCCTGGATGGCCCGCTTGCGGATCTCCTTGCGCTCCTCCTCATGCTCCAGGCCCTCGATGTGGGTGTCCGCGCCGAAATCCAGATAGATCTGGTCCGCGTAATGGATGGTCTCCTGGGCCAGGTCCGCGCCGATGAGGGTGGGCAGGTCGCCGCCCACCTCATAGCTGAGGGACAGCTTGCCGTCGGAGAAGGCACCGGCGCCGGAAAAGCCGGTGGTAATGTGGCAGTAGGGCTTGCAGTTCACACACTTGCGGGTCTTGTCCTTGGGGCAGTGGCGCTTTTCCACCGGCTGTCCCTTTTCCACCATGATGATCTTCTGCTGGCTGCCCTTTTTGATCATTTCCAGGGCGGTGAAGATGCCGGCCGGGCCGGCGCCGACAATGACAACATCTGCGTTCATAATTTCCTCTTTCTCCTCATTTGGCTGATAGTTCCACCGCGTGGCGCACCAGGGTAAAGGGCGGCACCGGGCGCGGCAATTTCATATGGAAAATCATCTGGGGGGTCCGGGGCTCGTTCAAAGGCACTCCCTCCCCGTCCGTCATTTCCGGGACGGTCATGGCAAAGGGCCGCAGGTCCGGACCCACCAACTCCACGGTGTCTCCAGTGCAGAATTTATTCCGCAGAGACAGCGTAGCGTTGCCTGCTTCATCGCAGCTGGTGACAAGTGCAACTACTTGCCACTCCCTGATATACCGGGAATTATCGTAATACTGTCCCGGCGGGCCATAGTAAAAGCCCGTGGAATAGGGCCGGTGGCTCACATGCTCCACCTCGTCCCGCCAGACGCTGTCCGCGGGCCTTCCGGCCACCGCGTCATCCAGGCAGTGGCGGTAGGCGCCGGTGACGATGGCGGCGTAATAGGCGGACTTGGCCCGTCCCTCGATCTTCAGGCTGTCCAATCCCGCGTCCATCAGGTCCGCCAGGTGGTCGATCATGCACATGTCCCGGGAGTTGAGAATGTACGTGCCCTTGGTGTCCTCCTCAATGGGGAAATACTCCCCGGGGCGCTTTTCCTCCATGAGGGCGTATTGATAACGGCAGGGCTGGGCACAGGCGCCCCGGCTGGAGTCCCGGCCCGTCATGTAATTGGAGAGGAGGCAGCGGCCAGAATAGCTGACGCACATGGCGCCATGGACAAAGGCCTCGATCTCCAGGTCCGCCGGGGTCTTTTCCCGGATGGTACGGATCTCCTCCAGCCCCACCTCCCGAGCCAGGATCACCCGGGAGGCGCCCAGGTCATACCAGGCCCGGGCAGTTTCATAATTGCTGATGCTGGCCTGGGTGGAGATATGCCGCTGGCAGCGGGGGGCGTACTTCCCCGCCAGCGTGAAGGCTCCCAGGTCCGCCACGATAAGGGCATCCACCCCGGCGTCGTTCAAGCGCTCCAGATGCTCCGGCAGGCGGGCGATCTCGTCGTTGCGGGGCATGGTGTTGATGGTGCAGTGGACCCGGACGCCGTGGCGGTGGGCAAAGTCCACCGCCCGGGGCAGCTCCTCCGGAGAGAAATTGCCGGCAAAGGCCCGCATTCCGAAGTCCGTGCCCGCCAGGTACACCGCGTCAGCGCCGTACAGCACCGCCAGCTTCAGCCGTTCCATGTCCCCCGCCGGAGCCAGCAGCTCCGGCTTTTTTCTCGTGTCAATTCCCGACATAATCGCTGCTGTTCAGGAAGGCGTTATGCTCCTGCAAGGTGGCGGAGAAGTGGTGCTTTCCGTCCTTGCCCAGGGCATAGTAGTAATAATTGGTCTCGGCGGGCTCCAGGGCCGCTTCAATGGACGCCAGGCCCGGATTGGCGATGGGTGTGGGCGGCAGGCCCGCGTACTTGTAGAGGTTATACTTGGAATCGGTCTGCTTGTCGGCGTTGGTGATGGCGCCCTCGTGGTCCGGCAGCGCGTACAGCAGCGAGGCGTCGATCTGCAGCATGCCGTAGGTGCCGCCCTTGTCGCCGGGGCCCTCCAGACGGTTGTAGATAACGGAGGCGATCTTCGCCTGGTCCGTGCCGTCGGTCTCCTTTTCAATGAGGGATGCAATGGTGATGATCTTTTTCAGGTCATAGCCCCGGGCCTCCGCCTGGGCCAGCAGGTCATCATCCAGCTTGCTGTCAAAGTTCTTGATGAGCCGGTTCAGGGCATTGGCGGGCTTTTCGTTCAGATAGAAATCATAGGTGTCCGGGAACAGGTAGCCCTCCAGGCGGCTGATATCCTCGGAGTTGTTGTCGATATATTCATAGTCGAACGCAGCGGTCTTGGCGGCTTCCAACAGGTTTTCCTCTGTATTGACACCCTTTTCCGCCATCAGATGGATGATCTGGGCAACGGTATAGCCCTCCGGAATGGTGATGCGGACGGTATCCGAATTCAGGTTGCCGGAGGAGTTGTGCATACCGACGATGAGGGCCCGGTAATCCATGTCCGTGTTCAGCTCATAGGTGCCGGTGCCGATCTTGTCCTTGGCGTCCGCCACCGTGGCGAACAGCTTGAAAAACCACTTGTACTGGATGAGGCCGGCATCCTCCAGCTTGTCCGCGATGGTGGAGATGGTATCATCCGCGGTCACCTCAATGGTGGCGGTGACATTCTCCTTGTTGAAGGCGCACAGATCGTTGATGAGCAGCCAGCCCACGCCCGCCAGAATGGCAGAGGTGATGAGCACAAACAGAAGGTACGTGAAAAAGTTGAAGCGGCGCTTTTTCCGCTTTCTGGGACGGCGGGAGGGTGCCGTCTGTCCGCTCTGGCTCCGGCGCACCTGCTCCGTGTCCCAGCTGGCGGTATCTCCCCTTTTGTAATCAGCCATATGAACCTCCAAACCTGCCTTACCGGCCGGAACACCGGAAAGGACTTGCTCTGTTTCTGATTTTCTGCGTTGGATGCAAAATTTTCCTTTGGCCAGGCTCCCAATGGGGCGCCCGCGCATAGAATGTCTCAAAGTGAGGTGACAATATCATGTGCTTCAACAACGGAAATAATGACTGCTCCTGCCTGTGGATCATTCTCATCATCATTCTGTTGGTGTGCTGCTGCGGCGGTTCCTGGGGCGGCAACTGGGGCGGCTGCAACTGCGGCAATAACTGCAACGACAACTGCGGCTCCAGCTGCTGCTGACGACCCGGCGATCAGGGACGCACCGCGTCCCTTTTCGCGGCGCTTTTTCGGGACAGGCCTTATAAAAGTCCCTTCACAACGTCCCAGACCTCCCGGTGAATCTCCTCCACGGACCGGGGCGCATCCCCCTCCGCGCAGCGGATCACATGCCAGCCGCACTGGCGGACCACCTCCCGGGCGTTGTCCCGGCAGCTTTTCAAATACGCCTCGTCCTGCTCGTGAATATCCGCATGGGTGCCGGTGGCACGCTCACGGCCGCGCATCATACGCTCCGTAATCTCCGTGGGCATATCCAAATAGAGGACCAGGTCCGGCTCCGGAAGGCCCAGGCGGCCGTATTCCAGCCCAAAGAGCCAGTCCAGATACTCCCTCCGCTCCCCTTCCGGCAGCTTGGAGGCCTGGTGGACGGCATTGGAGGTGGTGTAGCGGTCCGCCACGATGAGGCCGCCATCTTCATAAAAGCCGCCCCAGTCCTGCTTATAAGAGGCGTAGCGGTCCATGGAAAAGAACATGGATGCCGCGTAGGCGTTCACGTCGCCGGGGTTCTTCCCCAGATTGCCGTTCAGATACTCCTGCACCATGACGGCGGAGGGCTGGCCGTACCGGGGAAAGTCGATATTTTTAAAAGGGATGCCATCCCGGGTCAGATGCTTGCACAGCAGGCGGGACTGGGTGGCCTTGCCGGATCCGTCCGTCCCCTCGAACACGATGAGTTTTCCCTTCATTTTTTCCGTTTCTCCTGCTTTACATGCACCAAAAACAGCGGCAGCTTCATCATGCGGCCGATGCGCCGGGGCTCCTTGCACAGGCGGTAAAACCACTCCAATCCGTGGTCGGACCAGAACTTGGGGGCACGCTCCACCACGCCGGCAAACACGTCCAAGCTGCCGCCCAGGCCGCACAGCAGATGGGCGCCGGTCTCCGGGCCGTGCTTTTTCATCCACAGCTCCTGCTTGGGGGCACCCAGGCACACGAACACCGCGTCCGCGCCGCTACGGCGGATCTCCTCCACCACCGGGGCATCCTCCTTGAAATAGCCGTCATGGGTGCCGGCGATGACCAGGCCGGGATACTTCCGCTCCAGATTGCGGGCGGCCATGTCCGCCACGCCGGGCTTCGCTCCCAGCAAAAACAGGGACTTTCCCGCTTTGGCCATGCCCTCCATCAGCCCGGCGGCAAACTCGATACCGGGGGTCTTTTCCTTCAGGGGCGTGCCCAGCATGGCGGCGCCCTTTACCACGCCGATGCCGTCCGGCAGGACCAGGTCCGCTTCGTTGACGGCGATCTTCGCCGCCAGGTTCTCCCGGCAGACCTCCACGATCTCCGGGTTGGGCGTGACCACATAATGGCAGCCGGGGCTGTTCACCAGCCGAAGCCCCTCCGCCACGGCCTCCGCCATGGTTAAATTATCGAAACCGACGCCAAGAACGTCGATGCGCATACGATCACCTCGTTACATACTCATACAGTTTAAAAGTATACCATAAGGTCGACCCTTTGTCCAACAAAAAATCCGCAAAGAAAAACACCCACGCGGAATGCCGCATGGGTGTCTGCGTTCTTTTCAGTTGGAATCCGCCGCTTTCTTCCCCTTCGGCTCCGGCAGCTGGGCCAGGACCACCGCCGCCAGCATGAGCACACAGCCGAAATACTCCTTCATGTTCATCTGGTCGTGGAGGATGACGGCACCCGCCAGGGTGGCAAACACGGACTCCAGGCTCAAAAGCAGGGACACCACCGTGGGGTCGGAATCCTTCTGGGCCAGGATCTGTAAGGTGTAGGCCACGCCGCTGGAGAAAATGCCCACATACAAAATGGGAAAGGCGCAGGCTTGCAGCGCTGCGAGAGACGGGCTCTCCGCGGCGAGCATACCGACGGAGGACAGCACGGTTACCACCAGGAACTGCACGCAGGACAGCTCCACGCCGTCCACCTTCTGGGTGAAATGGTCAATAACCAGAATATGGGCCGTGAAGCAGAAGGCGCACAGGAGGATGTAAAAGTCGCCCATGGTGATGGAAAAGTCCTCGGTGATGCACAGGCAGTACAATCCCGCCACCGCCAGAGCCACGCTGATCCAAATGGTTCTGGGGGGGTGCTTTTTCAGGAAAATGCCGGCGATGGGCACCAGGACGATGTACAGCGCCGTGATGAATCCCGCCTTGCCGGAGGTGGTGGTCTCCAGTCCCTTTTGCTGGAGAAAACTGGCCACCGTCAGCGCCGCGCCGCAGCAGATGCCGCCGACAGCCAGGTCCCGGCGGGAACCGGGCGCCGCCTTGGCCTCGCTGGCGAAGTCCCGCTCCCGGCGCTTTCGCAGCACGGCGCACAGCACCAGCAAAAACAAAAACGCAATACCGGACCGGGCGGCGTTGAAGGTGAAGGGCTCCACATAATCAGCGCCCACGCTCTGGGCCACAAAGGCGGTGCCCCAGATAAAGGCCGCCAGAACGGGGAACACATTTTGACGAATACGGTTGACTTTCATATCTCTTGCTCCATCTGCTGTTTCATGGTATACTTTTGCCGCAGCGAATTTGTATTTTAACATCGGGGTGACAAAATGGCAAGGCTTTCCCGCGATTTTTACAACGGAGACACCGTGGAGACGGCCCGGGCGCTGCTGGGCAAGTGTCTGGTGCGGGTCCGGGGCGGCGAAGTGCTGGCCTGCCGCATCACGGAGACGGAGGCGTATATCGGCCGGTGCGACAAGGCCTGCCATGCCTACAACTACCGGAGGACGGAGCGGACCTCCACCCTCTTTCTGGCGCCGGGCCACGCCTATATCTACTTCATTTACGGCATGTACCACTGCCTGAATTTCGTGACGGAGCCGGAGGGCGAGCCCGCCGCCGTTCTCATCCGGGGCGGTGAGCCTCTGGCCGGATGGGACACCATGTGGCGCCTGCGGTATGGGGACAAGCCCGTCACCGCCTACCGGAAAAAGCATTTTCTCGACGGGCCGGGCAAGCTGTGCATGGCCCTGGACCTGACCACCCGGGAAAACCGCCTGGACCTGGTGACAGGCGACACCCTGTATGTCTGCGACACGCCCGGGGACGCGGGCCTTCCCTGCCCGCCGCCGGCGCGGGAGCGCCTCTGCGCCGGTCCCCGCATCGGCGTGGACTACGCCCAGGAGGCCAGGGACTTTCCCTGGCGCTTCTGGCTGGAAAAGGAGAGCGACACATGAGCATGTTTTTCTTTGACCTGGACGGCACCCTCATCGACTCCAATGGCGTTTGGAAGGAAGTGGACCGGAAGTTCCTGGCCAAGCGGGGCCTACCTTATACCCACGCCTATTACGAGGGGGTGGCCCACACCATCCTCCCCCTGGCGGCGGAATTCACCAAGGCCTTTTGCCATTTGGACGAGTCCTGTGAGGACATCATCGCCGAGTGGATGGACATGGCCAAGGACGCCTATGCCCACGTAGAGCTGAAGCCCGGCGTCCGGGCCTATTTAAAGCAGTGCAGGGCCGAGGGCCGGAAGCTGGCCATCGTCACCAGCTGCGTGCCGGAGCACTGTCATACCGCCCTGCGGCGTCTGGACCTGGAAAAGTACTTCGACCGCATCACCTTCGCCCAGCAGCTGGGACTGGAAAAGAAAAAGGCGGATATCTGGCACTTGGCGGCTTCAGAAGCCGGAGAGCGGCCGGAGGACTGCACCGTGTTCGACGACAGCATCGCCGCCTGCCGGGGCGCCCGGACCGCGAAAATGCGGGTGGTAGGCGTGTACGACAGTTTTTTTGCCCAGGATGAGCGGCAGATGCGGGAATTCTGCGATGTATATATCAAGAGCTTTGAGGAACTTCTCTGGCTGCCGGAGCAGAAGCTCCGCAGGCGGTGAGCGGGGTGCCCATGGAAGCCTATTATTATCAGCACATGACCAAGCCCCGCCAGACGGCCTACCACGCCATGAAGGCGGGCTTCACCGCCCTGTCCCCCGCCTTTTCCGTGCCCCGGCTGGAGGCCGGGGAGCTGAGCGACATCTTCTTCCAGCTGCGGCTGGACTGTCCGGACATTTTCTATGTCACCGGCTTTTCCTACCGCTTCGCCCAGGGGGCGGAAAACGTGGAGCTGCTGCCGGAATACCTGTTTGACAAAAGCAAGGTCAAGGACCACCAGAAGGCCCTTGCCGCCCGGGTGTCCAAGCTGGCCCGTCCCGCCCAGGCCATGAGCGTCTGGGAAAAGGAGCGGTACATCCATGACTTCATCTGCGAAAACGTCCGCTATGACAAGCTGAAAAAGCCCTACTCCCACGAGATCATCGGCCCCCTGGGCCAGGGCGTGGGCGTATGCGAGGGCATTGCCAAGTCCGTGAAGGTCCTCTGCGATGCCCTGGGGCTGTGGTGCGTCATCGCCGTTTCCGAGGCCAATCCGGAGGCCGGCGTCAAGTACCGCCACGCCTGGAACATTTTGAAGCTGGACGGCCAGTATTACCACCTGGACGCCACCTTTGACAACTCCCTGAGCCATGACGGCGTCATTCGCCGGGACTATTTCAACCTGGATGACAGCCGCCTGTTCCGGGACCACCAGCGCCTCCTCTACCCCGTTCCCGCCTGCGTCAAAGGCGACCGCTTTTACTACCGGGAGGAAAAGCTGTCCTTCACCAAGGTGGAAGATGTAGTGAAGCGGGCCCAGATGTCTATCCGTAAGAACCTGCCCTTCGTGTTCCACTGGCGGGGCGGACCTCTCACCCGGGAGGTGCTGGCGGAGCTGGTGAAGGCCCTGGAGGAAGCCGCCCAAAAACGCGGCCGCCACGCCGCCGTGTCCTTCAACCGCCCCCAAGCGGTGCTCCAGGTCCGGTTCCCGGCGGAGCTGCCCCGGGAGGCCGCCGCCGAGGAGGAGGCCAACGAGGGAGAAACCTGTCCGGAGACATAAAGAGAGCCGAAGCAAACGCTTCGGCTCTCTTTTTACAGCTTTTCCATGTGTTTTCCGGCGGATTTCAGCATCAGCTTTTTGCTGCCCACCTGGTCGAAGGCCACTTCCACCAGCGCGTCGCCGCCCATGGGACGGACGGACAGCACCATGCCCTGTCCAAAGGCGGTGTGGCGGACCATATCTCCCTTTTCCAGCTGCATCAGGCCCGCAGACGGTGCCGCGTTTTTCTGGGCAGAAGCCAGAGGCCGCTGCCGGGGCGCCTGCTCCGCCCGGTAGGCATGGACGCTGCCGTTTTCCCGGGGGCCGCCGCTGGTGTAAATGCCCGTGGAGGGGCGGGCAGGACGGGGCGTATAACCGCCGTAAGAAGAAGCGCCGGAGTAAGAGCTTCCAAAGGAGCCACCCTCCCAGCGGTCGCCGCCGAAGGTGGCGTCGTGCTCCATGCCGCCGAAACGGGGCTCCGGCTTGCTCTCCCAATGCATATTCTCCTCCGGGATCTCCTCCAGGAAGCGGGAGGCCCGGTTGGCGCTGGTGCGGCCGTACAGCATCCGCTGGCGGCAATTGGTGAGGGTCAGCTTCTCCTTGGCCCGGGTCATGGCCACGTAGCAAAGGCGGCGCTCCTCCTCCAGCTCCTCCTGGTCGTACTGGGCGGAGGAACCGGGGAAAATGCCCTCCTCCATACCCACCACATACACCACCGGGAATTCCAGGCCCTTGGCGGAGTGGATGGTCATCATGGTGACGCAGTTGTCGTCCGCGTCCACGCTGTCCAGGTCCGTGTACAGGGCGATCTCATTGAGGAAGCCGGAGAGGGTTGCGTCCTCCGGGTCCTGCTCCAAAAAGCCCAGAATGTTGGATTTCAATTCCTGGACGTTTTCGATGCGGCCCCGGCTCTCCATGTCGTTTTTCTCCTCCAGAGCCTTCACATAGCCGGTCTGGTCGCAGACGGCGTCGTAAAATTCCGGCAGGGCCAGGTCCGCGCCCTGGCGGCGGAGGCCGTCGATAAGGTCCGCGAATTTCAAGAGCTTGGTGCTGGCGCTTTTCAGCTCCGGGAACAGGTCCGCGTTGCGGATGATCTCATACAGGGATGCTCCCTGCCCCTCCGCCAGCACGGCCACCTTGTCCAGCGTCGTGGCGCCGATGCCTCTGGGCGGATTGTTGATGATGCGCCGCAGGCGCAGGTCGTCCATGGGGTTATTCAGCACGCAGAGGTAGGCCAGCATGTCCTTCACCTCGGCCCGGTCGAAGAACTTCATGCCGCCCACCATTTTATAGGGGATGCCGTTGCGCTTCATGGCGTATTCCAGGGCGTTGGACTGGGCGTTCATGCGGTAGAGCACCGCCGTGTCCCGGAAGTTCCGGCCCCGGTTCACCCCCATGAGGATGTCCCCCACCACGTAGTTGGCTTCGTCGCTCTCGTTGAAGTTGGTCTTGACGGTGACGGTCTCTCCGGCGCCGTTGTCGGTCCAGAGGGTCTTGCCCTTGCGGCCAGCGTTGTTTTTGATGACGGCGTTGGCGGCGTCCAGGATATTCTGGGTGGAGCGGTAGTTCTGCTCCAGGCGGATGGTCCGGGCAGTGGGATACTGCTGCTCAAAATTCAGGATGTTTTCGATGTTGGCGCCCCGGAAGCGATAGATGGACTGGTCATCATCGCCCACCACGCAGAGGTTTTTCCGCCCGCCGGCCAGAAGCGAGGTCAGCAGGTACTGCAAATGGTTGGTGTCCTGGTACTCGTCCACCAGCACGTAGCGGAACTTGTTCTGGTAATAGGCCAATACCTCCGGCTCCTGCTGCAGCAGAGTCACGGTGTGGTAAATGATATCGTCGAAGTCCAGGGCGTTGGCAGCGCGGAGCTTCTTTTCATAGGCGGCGTACACCTTGGCGATGCGGCTCATTTTCCAATCATTTTCAGCGGAATGGGCCTTGGCAAAGTCCTCCGGGCTCTGGTACTTATCCTTGGCGCCGCTGATGATGGTGAGGATGCTCTTGGGCTGGAAGGACTTTTCGTCCAGGTTCTGCTCCTTCACGATGTCCTTGATGACCCGCTTGGCGTCATCGGTATCGTAAATGGTGAAGTCCTTGTCGAAGCCGATGCGGTCAATGTCCCGCCGCAGGATGCGGACGCAGGCGGAGTGGAACGTGGAGGCCCAGATATCGTTGGCCATGGGTCCCAACCGGGCAGCCAGGCGGTCCTTCAGCTCTCCCGCCGCCTTGTTGGTAAAGGTGATGGCGATGATCTCCCAGGGGCGGGGTACATCCACGGCACAGAGGCGGCGGGCGCGGTCCACCTCCAGGTCATCCGGCCTGTCCGGGAAATTTTCCAAAAAAGCAAGGTCCTCCTCCGCGGCCCACTCCGGCACAAAGTCCGAATCGCTGCCCCGGCCGTAGGTCAGCAGGTTGTACACCCGCTGGATCAGGACGGTGGTCTTGCCGCTGCCCGCGCCCGCCAGCAGCAGAAGCGGTCCCTCCGTGGTCATGGCGGCCTTGCGCTGCATGGGGTTGAGCCGCTTCAGGTCCCGGGCGATGACGGCGCGCCTGGCGGCGATGTAGCGTTCACGAAAATCAATCATATGTTCACCAGTTTTCTAGGGCGACACCGCATCATGCAGCAAGAGCGATTTGCGAGCAAATTTTGCGTCAGACAAAGGCGCAATTTTGCAGGAATACTGGGCGTATTTCAAAAAATTGCAACGCATGGATGGCGCAAAATTTCCGCAAAGCGCCGCCGATG
>Ga0129308_1000662_pt1 | contig 47185 bp, 37 predicted proteins | sample L827metagenome_FD_94440 | JGI IMG/M metagenome (GOLD analysis project Ga0129308, IMG submission 94440) | Ring-tailed lemur group fecal microbial communities from Wisconsin, USA - L827 metagenome | ecosystem: Host-associated > Mammals > Digestive system > Large intestine > Fecal | place: USA... | reverse complement strand
TGCAGCCGCTCCTGGGCGGACCGCGAAATCATCTCCTGCTCCTGCCGGGGCGCTTCCAGCCATTTGGCATAATTGCCATAAAACTGCTCCCCCGGTTTTTCCTCCCGCCGCTGTAAAGCCTGCGCCACAGCATCCAGCAATTCTTCCGGCCGGCAGGGCTTCAACAGATAGTTGTCCACCCGGAGCTGCAGCGCATGCTGCACATAGGTGAACTGATCATAGCCGCTGAGGATCAGAAAAACTGTGCTGCAGGCGCCGTCGCGGCGGACCGCGTCGATGACCTCCAGCCCGGTCATGTCCGGCATGTTGACATCCACAATCGCCACATCCGGCTTTGTGCGCCGGATGAGCTCCAGTGTCTCTCTGCCGGTGGCAGCCGTCCCAACGACCGAAATCCCGGCCGCTTCCCACTGGACGCAGGTCTGCATTCCGGAGCGAATGTGCTCCTCATCATCCGCAATAATCAGGCGGTACACTGGCTCTGCCTCCTTCTCCTCCGTTTTGCCCCGGCCAGGGGATCGCAATGACGACTTTTGTGCCGGCTCCGGGGCTGCTTTCGATGGTAAAGCGATAGGCCTCCTGGAACTCCAGCTTCAAGCGTTGGTCAATATTCCGCAGGGCATAGTGGCTTGCGCCGGTGGGCGTTCCCTCCCCGGCAATCTCGCCGGCCGGCAGCCTGGCCAGCACCTCCGGCGCGATTCCGCAGCCGTCGTCCTCCACGCAGAGCGTCAAATAGCCGTCTGAAAGGCCGGAGGACGCGCGGATTTCCACTGCGCGGCCGCTGCCGCCGATCCCGTGGAGCACCGCGTTCTCCACCAGCGGCTGCATCAGCAGCTTCGGCACCGGCAGGGACAGCGTATCCGGCGCAAAGGACAGCGTATAGGAAAGCCGCTCCCGGTAGCGTATCTTCTGTAGCCGGAGGTAATAGTCGATCAGCCGCATTTCGTCCCGGAGCGGAATCTTTCTCTCGCCCCGGTGCAACGAGAGGCGGAAAAGCTGCGCCAGGGAATAGGCCATCTCGGCGGCATCCTTGCTGCCGTTCTGGAGCGCGCTCCAGTGAATGGCGTCCAGCACATTATACAGGAAATGCGGGTTGATCTGGGCCTGCAGGTGATCCAGCTCGGCCCGCTGCTCCTGCAGCTTCAAAAGGTAAATTGTCTCAATCTGCCGGCGGTTTTCCGACACCATATAGTTGAATACCTGCCCCATGATGCCGATCTCATCCCGGCTTTCAAAAGAGACGGCGGCCTGAAAATCGCCCTGCGCGAACTGCATCAGCGATCTGGTCAGCTTGCGAATCGGACGAATCAGAACGCTGAAGATAATCAGGAGAATCGGAATGAGCAGCAAAAGGAAGGCGGTCAGCACAAAGAAGCAGTAGAGGAACAGGTTCGGTTCGCTTTGAAGCAGCCGGGGCCTCGGATAGACAATGCTGACGAACCAGCTGGCATCCTCTGCCTGCTCATAGACCGCTTCCAATTTACTGCCGCCCACAGACAGAGAAGCGCTGCCCACCTCGTCCCGGAGCACCGGCTCCAGCTCCTGCTGCCAGCGGTCCGGAAATGCCTGGGGTGCATATTGAAATACGGTCCTCCCGTTGCAGGAGATCCACAGCCCCGCCTCGCCCTGGTCAGAGAGCGGCGCGCCGACCTGCTGCACATCCGCCGCAATCGCGACCGCGCCGATGACGGAATAGTCGTTCGGGTTCTTGATGAGCCGCCACAGGCAGAGCTTCGGCGTATTGTCCCGCGTCATAAACGTGCCGTCGTCCTTGTCGATGAATTCCCAGGCATCATTTCCCGCGCCCGCAAAGAGCGCCGTCAGCGGGCGGTCGCCGTCCTGGGGCAGCGGCCCATAGGAGCCGTCCGCCGCCACATAGTCCACCACCTGGCCGTCCGCATCGTAAAATACCACGCTCAGAATACCGGGATAGGTCAACATCAGGCGCATCGCCTGATCTGAAATCCGTACAGCTTCTCCCCGATTGGCATCCCGGAGCATCGTATGGACCTCGGGATCAATGCTGAAAAAATCGGAGATATTCCTGCAATTTTCACGCACAGCCTCAAAGGAGAGCGAAATCTGCTGCACCGTAACGCCATAGGCATTGCGCAGCTCCTGACGCAGGCTCCGGCCGGACAGCGACAAAAACACGGCGCAGGCGAGGAAAAAGAAGACAAGCATACATGCATAGATGGGCGCCACCAGCTTCTGGCGCAGGTTCAATCCCATGTACCATTTGCGGATTGCTTTCATCGCAGCTTCCTCCCCTGCCGTTTTTTACTTAGCCGCCGGTCAATGTATGTCTTTCAGCGCCGCCTGCGAGCCCCCGCATATATGCGAGGTGGTCCGGATCCGATTCCCGGATGCGGTCCGTACAATACACCAGCGCGGCCAAACGGTATTCTCCCCGGCGATAGTGCATTTCCTTCGTTGGATAGTGGGAAAAACTGGAGAGAAACGTGGGCGACGAGAGGTCCTCGCTTCCCTCATAGCCGTGCAGAATCCGAAGCGCCAGCTCCTCAAACATGTCGAGGTAGCTGTTGTCGACAGGCGCGCCGTTGTGTCCCGGCATAATATAGTCGAATTGATCCCGCAGGGCCGAGAGGCGGCGGATCACGCCGAGAAATTTCTCCACACTGGACGCCCCGCGGGCATACACCTCGCCCGGCCTCTCTCCAAAGCCCGGCAGCAGCAGAACCTGTCCGCTGTCGACCTCATCGCCGGAGAACAGCAGCCGGCGGTCCAAATCCAGAATCGCGATATTGCCCTGGCTGTGGCAATCCAGCTCCAGAATCTGGAGCCGCTGGCCGCCGAAGGTCAGAATGTCGCCGTCCTTGATAAATGTAAAGTCGTAATCCAGCGGATAGTCCTTCGGATCGCCGCAGCCGATGGTATTTTTGGCGCTGGCCGAAGCGGCCTTCGTGATGCAGACCCGGTCAAAAAAGCCGTTGCCGCCGGTGTGGTCAAAGTGGCTGTGGGTGTTAATCACCGTCCGGACCGGGAGACCGCAGAGCCGCTCGGCATAGGCGCGAATGTTTTCCGTGCTGATGCCGGCGTCAATCATGACCGCCTCGTCCTGGCCCGGCAGCAGATAGCAGTCGCAGCCATCCTCGCCGCCGGAGATGAGATAGGTATTTCGGAAAATCAGTCTGGAAGAAAATGGATGCATTCTGAGCCTCCTCATTCCTTGACGGCGCCATAGGTGACGCCCTTGGTAATCTGCTCATTGAGCAGCGCATAGACCAGCAGCGCGGGAATCGACGAGAGCACCATGACGGCAAACTGCACCGCATAGCGCGACGTATATTGGCCCGCAAACTCGTAGACCGAGAACGGAAGCGTCTTCCAATCAGGAGTCCCGATAAACGTACAGGCCATGATGAATTCGTTCCAGTTGTTGATAAAGGTCATCACGGCGATGGTCGCCACCGCCGATTTGGTCAGCGGCAGGGCGATTTGGAAAATAATGCGCATGACGCCACAGCCGTCAAGCACGGCCGCCTCCTCCAGCGACGCAGGCAGAGAATTCAAAAAGCCGGTCATAATAAACACGCCAAGGGGGATGGAAAAGGCCGAATAGGGCAAAATCAGCGCCCAGGGCGTATCCAGCATATGCAGCCGTTTATAGATGAGGAAGTTCGGCAGCAGCGTCGTGTGGATTGGGATCATCATGCCCAAGAGCACAAAGGACAGCACCATCCCCGCATGCTTCCAGCGCATCCGCGTGAAGGCATAGCCCAGCGTCAGGGAGAAAAACACGGTGATGGCAATCGTACACAGCACGACGAACAGGCTGTTCAGCGTATATTGCAGCACATGGCCGTTGGTCCAGGCAAGCACATAGTTTTCCCACTGCGGTTCGCTGGGCCAGATGAGGATCTCGGACCCGAAGAGCTGGTTGTCCTTCGCCAGAGAGAAATCGACGACCCAGAGCATCGGGAAAAACTGAAATACGGCAAAAATCAGGAGCACGGCCCAGAGGAACATGCGTCCCAGTTTTTTCTTTCTTCGTTCAGCCTCGTTGCTGATTGCGGCAGAATATTTCTTCATGGCTTCTCCTTTATGCGTCCCGCGCTTTCAGCGCCCGGTTGTAGAAATAGGTGACAATCAGACAGATGGCGACAAACACAACCGAGATTGCATTGGCATAGCCGTATTTGTAATTGCGGAAGGCCATCTGATAGAGATACAGCGCCGGGAACTGGCTGCTGATGCCGGGGCCGCCGTCCGTAATCAGGTAGACAATCTCCATCTCCTTGAGGGCGGAGATGATCGCCAGCGTCACATTCACAATGATTACCGGCAGCAGAAGCGGCAGCGTCACCCGGAAAAACTTGGTCAGACCGCGCGCGCCGTCGATCTCGCAGGCCTCGTTGATATCCTGGGAGATGCCCTTTACGCCCGCATAGTAGATCAGCATGCCGTAGCCGAAGCCCTGCCACATCACGATAAAAATGACGCAGCCCAGCACGAACTTCGGATCGCCAAGCCAGTTCTGGCACAGAGCGGACAGTCCGACCGCCGCCAGCAGCTTGTTCAGCATGCCGAAGGTTGCGTTAAAGATATTCTGCCACATTTTCGCTGTGACCATGATGGAAATGACGTTTGGAACAAACAGCAGCACGCGGAAAATTTTCTCCGCTTTGCCCCCGATCTTGTCCAGTAAAATGGCGAAAAGCATGCAGAGCGGATGCTGAATGCAGATAAGGCCAAGCGCCAAAATCAGCGAATGCAGCACGGAAATCCAAAAGGTTTTGTCCGCGGTAAAAATCTGGATGTAGTTTCGAAGGCCGACAAAGGTCGCCGCGCCGGCGCCCTGCTGATCCGTCACGCTCAGATAGACGCTCATCAGGATGGGAAATACAATCCCCGCAAAGATCACCAGCAGCCCGGGCACAACAAGGAACACAATCGTCCTTTTATTGCTCAGCATTTTATTCATAAATGATTGATTCTCCCCAAGGTCTGAAGTCAGCAGGGGAGGTTATGGCCTCCCCTGCTGGCTGCATCGTCAGTCGCTTTCGATTGCCGTTCTGGCGGCCTCGTCCAGCTTCTCCAGGAACTCCTCCGTGGAGATCATCTTCGTTGCGAATTCCAGGCAGAGCGATTCGCTTGTGCTCTTAAATTCCGGCGTGTGATAATCGCACAGGTTATCTCCGGACGCCTCGCCGGCCGCGTTCAGAATGTCGGTCAGGTCCTTCTGGAGCGGCGTCTCGTCTCCGGTCAGGTATTGGTCATAGTTCATCGGCGGAATGACAAGCTGCTCCTCCCAGCCAATGCGCACATAGTTCTCCGGCTGCACCAGATACTCCAGCAGCGCCTTGGCCTCCTCCGGGTGCTCAGTCGTGGAGGACATCGCGTAGCCGCCGCCAAACCACAGGTCCAACTGATCCGTCGTGCCGGCCTTGCCCGCAATCAACGGGAACGCAGTCGCCCGGATATTGGTGCGGACCTCCTCGGGGATGCTCTCATCAGAGCCCATGCCGATTTCCCAGGAGCCCATCATATACATGGCGGTCTTGCCCTGGATGAAGAGGTTCTGCGCTGTGCCATAGTCGTCCGTGGCGAAGGAGGGCTGGAACACGCCGCCATCCACCAGGCGCTGGAACTCATTGAAGCCCTCGGCAATTTCAGGCGTGGAGGCCAGCGTGGCAGTCGTGACCGCCTTCTTCAGAACATAGGGATCGTCCGTGGTGCGGAGCACCAGCGCGGACAGCACATCGCCGATGGGCCATTTGTCCTTGCCGGTCAGGGAAACGGCGTAGATACCACTGCCCTCCAGCTTTCTGGCGGCCTCGAGCAGGTCGTCGGTCGTCTGCGGCACGGGGATATCGTACTCGTCCAGAATCGCTTTGTTGTAGTAGAGCACCTCATAGTCGGCGTTCCGGGGCAGGCCGATCAGCTTGCCGTCCACCGTGTAGGTCTCCAGTGCGCCGGGGAAGAAGCCCCAATCGGCATAGTCGTCCGGGTTCAACTCCATGGCAAAGTTGCCCTTTGAGACCGGATCCAGCAGCGCGCCATAGCCGAACTGCTGCCATACATCGGGCATATTGTCCGACTGCATGTAAGTCTGCAGCTTCACCTTGTAGGGCTCATCCTGCAAATACTCCGTCTCAATCGTCACATTGGGATGGTCCTTCTGGTAGATTTCGAGCATTCTCTCTTCTAGCAGGCCCAGGCCGGAGGTGCGGTCCGGCAGCGCCGAGAAGAACCGCAGGGTGATCTGTTCGCCCTCCTCACCCGGCGCTTCCGTGTCCTCCGTCGCCGCGGGCGCCTTGCTGCATCCGGCAAGGACCGTGAGGAGCATCAGAAGGCTGAGAAGAAGCGCTGTGAGTTTTCTGAGATTGTTTTTCATAATATTCCCTCCATCTTTGCTTTATTTAGCTTTTTTGCTGATAGTCCCATTATAGAAAGATTTAACATTGTAGAAAACTCACAAACTTTTGATTTTTTCCTAAAATCTTAAGGTATAAATTGGGGTCACTTTTGTTTACAAGAACGAATGGAACGCGGTCCGCTTCCTCCAAATTTACTCAAAAAGTCATTGTTTTTGGTGAAATCACCTGTTTATCTTACCATTTATCCAGCAGTATCTCCTTTTTTTCGGAATGTTTCCCCCAAGTGCTGTTATTCTAGCATAGTTCTTCAGAAAAGAAAAGAGTGCATATAAAATTCAGGAATAAAACGCACGTATGAGCGCACAAATCCCCCGTTCCAACGTAGAATCGCGTTGAACCGGGGGATTTGAATTTGACTTACAGGTCCAGCAGGGCCAGGTCCTCTTCGCGAATATGGCGAAGGTCCTTCTTGTTGAGCATGTCGTAGATGCAGGGGATCACAAACAGCGTCATCAGCGTGGCATAGATCAGGCCGCCGATACACACCACGGCCACGGGCCGCATCAGCGCCGTGCCTGCCGAACGGCTCAGCGCCATGTCAATCAGGCCGAGGATGGTGGTGATGGACGTCATCAAAATGGGGCGCATTCTGGTCACGCCGGCCTCTACAATGGCCTCGCGCCGTCCCATGCCGTCCTGCCGAAGCTGGTTGATATAGTCCACCAGGACGATGCCATTGTTGACAATGATGCCCGTCAGCATGATGAAGCCGATCAGGGACACCACGCTGACCTCCATCCCACAGATCAGCAGCGCCAGGAAACCGCCGGTAAAGGCCAGCGGAATTGTGAACATGACGATGAACGGAGATTTCAGCGACTGGAACTGGGCCACCATTACCAGATAAACCAGCAGTACGCCCAGCGCCAGCATCAGCAAAAGCTGCTCCATCGCTTCCATGATGGACTCATTTTCGCCGGAGAAGGAATAGGTGACGCCTTCGCCAAGGTCCGCATCCGCCATGGCCTCCTCCGCCGCCTGCGACACCATCGTGACGCTGTATCCCTCGTCGACGGCCGCCGATACCGTCAGATACCGGCGCTGATTCAGCCGTTGGATGGAGCCAAGGCTGGTGGTCTCCTCGATCTCGGCCACGTCGCTCAGGCGGAAGGTCGTCGTCTCTCCTTCCCGGTTTGTGGTCTCCATCGGATAGGCTTCCAGGTCTTCCACACTGAGACGGGCGTCCTCTGCCCGCTCTATGATGACATCCGTGGAATTGCCGTCCAGCTCCAGCGATGTCGCCGTCGTGGTATTCGACAGCGCCGAGGACAGCTCCATGAAAATCTGCGCGACGGTCATTCCCTTGGCCATGGCCGCATCGCGGTCCACGCGGATATGCAGAGCCGGCGCGGCATTCTCAAGGCCGTCCGAGACCTCCATGGTTCCCGGGACGCCCTCCAGCACCTCTGCGGCCTTTCCGGCGGCGCTCTGAAGCGTATCCATATTCTCCGCGTAGATCTCCATGGAGATTCCGCTGCCGGTCAGCATGCTCATGTCCATCATGGCGGAGGAAGCGCTCACCTCGCAGGCGAGGTCCGCGCAGAGCTCCTCAATCTGCTCGCCAACCGCCGCGCCGGAGGCGCTCTGGTCCGCAAGCGTGATATAGACCGTGACATCATAGTCCCCGCCGGCGCCGCCGGAGAGCATCCCCATGCCGCCGGACGACATCATCGCGCCGACGGTTGCAATTCCGTCCAGCGTATCGATGCGGGAGAGGACCTCGTCGGCCAGTGCGCTGGCGGACTCCATGTCCGCGTCCTCCGGCATCGCCACGGAGACGCTGACATTGGGCATATCCGCCGTCGGCATGAACGTAAAGCCCTTTTTCAGGCAGAACCCCACGCTCGCCGCCAGCAGCGCAAGCGCGCCTGCGAGAACCACAGCCTTATGGTTCAGCGCCCAGCCAACCGTCTTGCGGTACGCCGCCAGAAGCCTGCCAAGGATCAAGTCCCTGCTCTTCTTCTCCTTGCGGAGCATCCCGGACGCCATGGCCGGCACCAGCGTCAGCGAGACGATCAGGCTGGCCAGCAGCGAATAGGTCATGGTCAGGGCCAAATCGGTAAACAGCTGCTTGGTAATGCCCTCGACAAACACAATGGGCAAAAATACGCAGACCGTTGTCAGCGTTGAGGCGATGACGGCGCCGGCCACCTGTCTTGCGCCGGAGACCGCAGCCTGAATGGCATTGGCGCCCTTGGCGCGCAGGCGGTAGATGTTCTCGATGACGACCACGGAGTTATCCACCAGCATACCGACGGCCACAGCCAGGCCCGACAGCGAAATCATATTGATCGTCACGCCGGAGAAGTACATGAGCACGATCGCGAAGATCAGACTGATCGGGATGGAGCAGAGCGTGATAAACGTGGGCCGCAAATCCTTCAGGAAGAGGAAGAGAATCAAAATTGCAAAAATCGCGCCCAGCAGCAGGCTGTTGAGAATCGTATCGACAATCAGATAGATATAGTCGCCCTGGTCCATCAGCGCCACGAAGTGCAGGCCGGGATAGTCCGCCTCCAGCTCCGCAAACCGGTCAGCGATGTTGTTCGTCACCGCCGCCGTGGCATAGGTGCTCTGTTTCTCGAAGCTCAGAACAATGCCGTCCTGGCCATTCAGCTTGGCATAGGATTCGCCGCTGTTGTCCGTCACCATGACTGCCGCCACGTCTCCGAGACGAATGGGATCCACGCCGTCGATGCCAAGGTCGAAGAGCAGCAGGTTTTGCAGCTCCTCCACGGTGGTCATCTCGTCTCCGACAGACACCATATAGCTGACGCCATCCTGCTCCACATAGCCGGCAGGCATGGAAAAATTCTGCGCCGTCAGGATTTGAGACACCATTTCCATGGTCAGAATTTCGTTCAGATCGGCCTGCGCCAGAGCGTCCTCACGGCTGCTTTCCAGGGTGTCGAGTCCGGACTCAATTTGTGTCAGCGCGCCGGAAACCGTGGAGCCGTTGACCGCCAACTGCGTTGCGGCCTCGCCCAGCTCCAAAAGGCCGCTGGTCTTCTGCTGGCTCAGTAGCTGCACCGCGTCTTTGATCTGCAGCATGCCGCTGTCAAGCTGCTGGAGAGCGTCCTCCAGCATGGCAATTCCCTCGTCCATCTGGGGGATGCTGCTTTCCAGCTCCGCAATCTGGCTGTCGAGCTGTTCGAAGCTGAGTCCCTGCTCTCCCAAGGAGTTTTCCAGTTCCTGGATTCTCTGCTTCAGATCCTCCAGCGCAGCCCTGGACTCCTCAATTCTGGCCTGAATGCTGGCAATGTCCAGCCCGTAAACCGCCAGCTCCGCCTGGAGCTGCGCCCATTGGGCCTCCAACTGCACATATTCCGGGCTGTTCCTGATCTCCTCGATGGCCGCCTCGATTTCCTCCGGCGTCAGATCCATGCTGCCCTGAATCTCCGCAATTCTCCGGTCAAATTCCTCCCGCATAGCCTGCAGATTCGCCGCCGTCTCCTGGAGGCGCAGCATCGTGTCGATATCCTTCTGGATGGCCTCCGCCTGCTCCTGCAGCGTCGCCAGGCCATCCCGCAGAGCGGTCAGCGCTGCCAATGTGGTCTGCACCTGGGTCTTGGCCGCCTGGAGCTGTGCGATTTGATCCTTCAGCTCCGCCTTTGTGGAGAGAAGCTCCATCTGCTTCTGGTTCAGCTCCGCCTCTCCGGCCGCCGTCTGCTGCGCAAGGGTCTCCTTGCCGCTGTCCAACTGCGACTGCGCGCTTTCCAGCTCCTCCTGTGCGGATTCCAGCTCTTCCTGCTTTTCCGTCAGCTCCGCTGCCGCGTCGTCCATCTTGCCATTGATCGCGTCCGCAATGACCTTGTTCTGCGCGTCGATCAGCGTCTGGTCCAGCACCACATGGATTTCCTGCTCCACTGCGCCGGAGGCTGTAATTCTGGCGACGCCGGAGATGCCCTCCAGCTTGTTCATCAGCGTGTCGTCGAGAAACTCCGTCAATTCCGTGACATCGCAGCCGTCCATCGACACGGCCGCGACCTCCACCGGGATCATGGAGGGATTGATTTTCAGCACATAGGGCGTGCTCACGAGATCATCCCAGCTCTCAGACAGCGTCGCCGTCTTCTGCTGAATATCCACGCCGATGGTGTCCATGTTGACATCCTCGTCAAACTCCAGCAGAACCATGCTGTAGTTCTCGTTGGAGGTGGAAGACACCTCCTTGATGTGCTCCAATGTGGACATCGACTGCTCCAGCGGCTTTGTCAGCTCCTCCTCCACCTTTTCCGGGCTGGCTCCGGGATAGGTCGTCATAATCATGATGTAGGGGAAGTCCATATTGGGGAACAGGTCCGGCGTCATTTTCAAATACGCCACAACTCCCAGAACCAGGATCGCGATCACCGCCACAAAGATCGTCAACGGCTTTTTTACGCTGAATTTTGACATGCTGTGCGCTCCTCCTATGCCGCGGCCGCGACATGGCAATTTTATTTAGTGTAACATCCTGACCGAATCAAATCAATGAACTTTGTGTAAATTATTTGTTACAAAGCCTTGCCGGACGCGCAGCCGCTTTTTCAGAGCCGGATGCGCCGATCTCCTGAAATCCAAATTTCAGAAGCCGCCCATTCCTTAGCAGTTTTTACCGACTGAAGCCCGGCTTTATCCATAAAACTATATTAAAAATAACCAATTTTTGAACAAAAAAACGGTTTTATGACATTGTTTTCTCATGGGCTCTACCTTATACTTAAATTATTCAAATTTTAGGAAAGGCAGGTAAAACCATGAAAAAACTCGTATGTCTATTGCTCGCGCTTTCACTGCTCCTCTCCCTTGCAGCTTGCAGCAGCAAGCAGGAGACCACTCCGGCGCCGGAACCGGCTCCTTCCGAGACCAGCCAGCCCGAAGCCGAGGCGCCCACGGAAGAAGAGCCCGCAGCCGAAACGCCTGAGGAAACGGCCGAACCCACAGAAGCGGCTTCGGACGGCGCGTTCGACTGGAATGGCAGCGGCACGGTTACCGTCTACTGCGGAAGCGGATCTGATATCTGCGAACAGTATTTTGCCGCGTTCACCGAACTCACCGGCGTAAAAGTTGAAGCCGTCTATGGCGGCGGCGGTGAGCTGCTCGCACGTGTTGCCGCAGAGGCGGAAAATCCCCTGGGCGACGTTCTGATCGGCGCAACGTCAGACAACCTCACCAGCTATACCGACTACTTCGAAAAGTTCACGCTTGAGTCGGTCACGGCAGAGGAGCTCGGCCTTGAAACGTTGGAGGAAGGCTACTGGACAGAAGGCGCCGGCGGCAACATCATGGTTTTCCTAATCAATACTGATTTGCTGGATGAGGAAGACTATCCCACCTCCTGGGCCGACCTGACTGACGAAAAGTATTTTGGTCAAATCGCCTTCTGTGATCCGACGGCTTCCTCCTCCGCCTACATCCAGCTAAACTGCATGCTGCAGCTCTATGGCTGGGACTTCCTTGAAAAGTTCTACCAGAACCTTGACGGCAAAATGATCAACTCTTCCTCTACGGTTCCGAAGGTCTGCGCAGACGGCGAATACGCCGTTGCTCTGACCATTGAAAACTATGGCGCAGACTACAGCGCTGCAGGCTCCAATATCAAAGTTGTCTATCCGGAAGACGGCACGATGCGGACAGCGGGCGGCAGCGTAATTCTGAAAAACTGCAAAAATCCGGAAAACGCAAAATTGTTCGTCGAGTTCATGTATTCGAAAGCAGCGGCAGAGATCAATGTCTCCTTCAATCGCCGCTGCGAACGCACAGATGTGGCGCTGCCTCATGGTCTCGCTCCCTTTGAAGAGATCAAGTTCATGGATTACGATTACGATGCAGCCGCCGATTCCGAGTCTGTTCTTGAAAAATGGAATGAAATTGTAATCAACAACTGAGCAAGCCATAAACGCCCCGCATATATACAATCCATACTCAAGGGCCGCAGTCGGTTTTCCTTGACCGCTGCGGCCCTTTTTCTATAATTCGGAGGATAACATGAGCTACGAAGTATCGATTAAAAACGTTGTAAAATGCTATGGCGATTTCCGCGCCGTAAATGGGGTTTCCCTGGAAATAGAAAAAGGTGAATTTTTTACGCTTCTTGGCCCCTCCGGCTGCGGAAAGACCACGCTGCTCCGCATGATTGCCGGCTTTAACAAAATTGATGCGGGCGAAATCTATTTTGCAGACAGGCTGATTAACAATATCGCCGCCAACAAGCGTGACATTGGCATGGTGTTTCAAAACTACGCGGTTTTTCCACATATGACCGTCAGCGATAATGTTGCATATGGATTAAAGGCCCGGAAAATCAGCAGGCAAGAGCGGGCTCCCCGTGTCATGCAGGCGTTGGAGCTTGTTCAAATCGGGGATTTGAAGGACAGGATGCCCGATGCATTGTCCGGCGGCCAGCAGCAACGAGTCGCCCTTGCGCGCGCGTTTGTCATTGAGCCGGGTATTCTGTTAATGGACGAGCCTCTTTCAAACCTCGACGCCAAATTGCGTGTTCAGATGCGCAGCATGATTAAAAAATTGCAGACAAAACTTGGCATTACAACCATTTATGTGACGCACGATCAGGAGGAAGCCCTTGCCATTTCCGACCGGATTGCTGTAATGAAGGACGGAAAAGTGAAGCAGGTCGGCCGTCCTGAGGAGATCTATACAAAGCCGCAGAATTTGTTTGTGGCCAACTTTATCGGCAACACCAATCAGCTGAAGGGCGCCATCAAATCGGTTGAAAAAGGCAACGTTGGAATTCTTCAGCTCGACGGCGGCGCCGAAGTCAGCGTCCCCCTTCGCGAGGCATATACAGGAGACGTCATTGCCGCCATCCGCCCTGAACACTTTTATTTCGGTGAGCACGGCATGCCCGGACAAATCCAGATGGCGACTTTCCTTGGCGATTTTGTTCTCTATGAGGTTAAGCTGAAAAACGGACAGGTTATTCAGGTAAACGAATACCAGCATGTCCGCCAGATCCGCAGCGCGGGAACATCTGTACAGGTTTGCTTCCAGGAATCCATGATTTCCGTCTACAAGAATGCGGAGGAGGTCATCTCGTGCTGAGCAAGTTTCGCTACCGGTTTCTGAACTTTTGGACAATTTCAACGCTGATTCTGCTGCTCTTTTTCGTAATTGCGTTGGTGTATCCGCTTGGTTCCCTGTTTCTGAACAGTTTTAAGGACACCGACGGCGGCCTTTCCCTCTCAAACTATATTACCTTTTTTACGAAGAAATACTATTATACTGCGCTGAGCCATTCATTGTTCATTGGCGTTGTTTCAACCGTTATTTCCACGGCCGTTGGCGTTGCGCTGGCCTACGTCGTCCATCGCTACAACATCGTCATGAAAGGCCCTCTGAAAATCCTGTTTATCATCTGCCTCATGTCTCCTCCCTTTATTGGCGCGTATTCCTGGATCCTGCTCCTTGGCCGCAATGGATTTTTAACAGGTCTGCTTGCAAAAATTGGGATTGCCGTACCGACGATTTACGGAAAGACCGGCATCATCCTTGTATTCTCGCTCAGTCTTTCCTGCTATGTATTCCGCTATGTGACCGCCGCTCTGAAGGGCATCGACAGCTCTTTGGAGGAAGCCGCAGAAAGCCTTGGGGCAAGCAAAGCCAGGCGGCTGTTTACGATTTCCCTCCCCGTTATATTTCCCGCAATCTCCTCTGTAATGGTTATCGTTTTCATGCGCTCGCTTGCGGACTTCGGCACGCCGCTGCTGATCGGTGAGGGATATAAAACCATGCCCGTTCTGATCTATAACGCCTACCTCAGTGAAATGGGCGGCGACGCGAGAATGGCTGGCGCGGTCAGCGTTGTAACGGTTTTGATCTCTCTCGGTATTCTTCTGCTGCAGAAGGCTTACATCGCCAGGCGAAATTACAAGATGTCCGGCCTGCGCCCGCCGAAGGAGGTCCGCCTTCCCAGCATCAAGCGATGGCTGCTTTCCATTCCCTGCTGGATTTGGGTGTTTATTGCGCTGTTGCCGCAGATCACCGTTGTTGTTTCCTCGTTCATCAAGACGAAGGGCCCTGTCTTTATTGGCGGCTTCACCTTCGACAACTATAAAACAGCGTTTGAACACTGTGGGTCCAGTATTCTGCATTCGTTCCTCTACTCAACTGTCGCCCTTGTTTTCATTGTCATCTTCGGCATCGTCACCGCCTATATCAGCGTCCGCCGCCGGAAGCAGGGCGGAACGCTTTTGGATACGCTGGTCATGTTCCCCTATGTCATTCCGGGCGCGGTCATCGGCATCTGCTACATCATCGCATTTAACCACAGGCCCATCCTGATCTGCGGAACTTCCATCGTAATTGTCCTTGCCTATGTCATCCGTAAACTTCCAAACACAGTTCGTTCCTCCGTCGGCGTTCTGGAATCCATCGATCCCAGCCTGGAGGAAGCCTCCATCAGTCTCGGTGTTCCGCCGATGAAAACATTCTTCGTAATTACGGCAAGGCTTATGCTCTCCGGCGTGGCAGCAGGCGCGGTACTTAGCTGGATCGCCTGCATGAATGAGCTCAGCTCGACACTGCTGCTCTATAGTTCTTCTACAATGACATTGCCGATTGCCGTCTATACCTACGTCAGCCGCGGAAATTACGGCGTTGCCGCGGCGCTCGGCACGATCATGACAGTTTCCATTCTGGCGGCACTCTGTCTGGTCGCGCGCATGACGCGAAAAACAGGCGGAATCATTTAGCCGATATTTATCATATTGGGAGAAACGTGTTATGATTGTCTTTGATCTCCATACGCATACGACACATTCCGACGGAAAAGCAACGGTTGACTTTCTGATTCAGCATGCGAGCAGCCACGGATACTGCACGGGTGTCTCCGACCACCTGTACTGCGACGGGAACAACACCACAGAGGACGTGATTCATTATCTTGACGACGTCTGCAAATACGGAATCCCAGTCGGCGGAGAGGCAAATATCGGAGAGGATTTTCAACTGCCGGATTTGCAGGTAAAGCGCTTCGACTACTTAATTGCGTCTGTCCACGCGGTCTTCCCACCGGATGGGAAATTTGCTTTCAACCGCTATTTTGCAATGCGCTGCGGCTTTTGCAGCACCTGGCCCGGCTATGACCGGAGCCGGGCCTCCGAGTATTTGGAGCTCTCCTATCGGCAAATTGCATCACACTTTGCCAGATACCGTACGGAAATTCTTGGTCATGCCGGCGTAATGCCCTTCTATGATGATCTTCCCAACGATTCCAAAGAAATTATAGATTGGGAAAATGCCGTAATTGGTCTATGTAAATTCCACCATGTCGCCCTGGAAATTTCCAGCATGTGGAATGAACCCTATTTACGAATGCTCCGGGCTGCAAAAGCGGCCGGCCTGCAGTTCTCTTTCGGTTCGGATTGCCACACGCTGGAGCAGGTCGGCAATTTGACCTATTCCCTCGAAATGGCGGAAAAACTCGGCTTGACAGATGCAGATCTTTTTATTCCGGATTCCTACAGATTGAACAGTTAAAGGCTATACAGCTTCGGCAGGCTATTCTGCCGAAGCTGTATATGGTTTCTTCTTGCGACGCAAAAACCGTTTCATTCTTTCAGACACAGGAAGGAGATCATTCTATGGCCCAAAGGCAAAAAGGCAAAACAAGCCTGATTCGTATTTTGTTATCCGGGACAATTGGAATTTCCCTGCTGACCATACTTCTTGTCGTTCTTCTGCTCTCCTTCCAATCCAGCACGCTGCTGGCCCGCAGTCTGGAAAAGGAGCTGGATGGTTATTCCCAATCTCTGATGGATGCGTTTTCCTCTTTGATCGAATCCTACGAGCAGTTGGCAGATGAAATCTCCTCCGATCCTGCTTTAATCGAAGCTGTACATACAGACGGCTTCTCCGGCTCTGCCACGCTCTATCAAGCGCTGCACCGCTGTATGGACGGCTGCTCCATCAATCCCATTGTCCATCTTGTATCTGCGGATCAGTCAACCGCCGTTTCTACCGGTTTTGGCGCGCAGCGCTACAACCCACGGAATTATGCAGGCATCGGTTCCCTGTTGGATCAGAGTGATGATGCGATTCTCGCCGTCCCAAGACATTTTCAAAGCGCCAGTGGGGAAGAGATTGTTTTAACCTTCGCGAAAAAATTTTTAATATCAGACGATCTCGGATATATTTACCTCGACATGGCAAAGGGTGAAATTGACGCCTGTATCGATTCCGCCTGTTACCCTGAATTCTACAATCAGGATTCTGGCCTCAATTATATCATTTATAATTGGTACAACTATATTATCTATAATACAAGCAATCTCTCAGAAATTACTTCTGGCACATCTTATATCAAGAACGACTTTGCGGCGCAATTTTCAGAAAAATCGAAAGCAATTTCCTATACGGACAAAAACGTTGAATATCTGTTATCCAGCGCAAAAACAGACTCCTATACCATCGTCTGCGCGATTCCTTTGAGCCTGCTTATGCACGGGAATCATCATATTATTATAATTGCTTTTATCTTTGCCGTTGTAATTCTTCTCGTATGTTTTCTCTTTGCCTATCGGGTTAACTGCTCTATCCTTGATCCTGTTCAAAACATTCTTCAAACGATGACGCGCCTCGGCAATGGTGATTTGACGGTGCGCTGTCAATTCCATTCAAAAAACGAGCTTGCCTTGATCCGGGATCAGTTGAACCAACTGATTGAGGATATCAATTGCATGATTCAGACAAACGAGGAGAAGCAAAAACAGTTGATGCTTGCAGAAGACAACATCCTCAAAACGCAAATAAAACCGCATTTCATCAATAATGTTCTTGAATCAATCCGTTGGACAATTCAGATGGGAGATATAGACGCCGCAAGCAACGCCCTGCAGCTTCTCGGCCGGATGCTGACCGACTGCATCGGTTATTACGATTTGGATTTTGAAACGCTGTCCCGAAGTCTTGACTTCACGAAACGCTATATTGCAATTCAGCAGTTTTGCTATCCGGATAAAATCCATGCGTCCTTCCGTTTTCCACCAGATACGCTTTCTGTCAAGCTCCCGACCTTTCTTCTCCAGCCAATTGTAGAAAATGCAATCCTCCATGGGCTTCAGCCCAAGCTGGGGCCAGGCATGCTCTGTCTTTCCGCAGAGCGCACAAATGGATTCTTAAAAATCCAGGTCCAGGATAATGGCATTGGCATGCCTCTCTCCGTGCTTGAGCATCTTTTTGATCCGCCAAGCGGAACGCATGGAATTGGCCTTTATAACGTCCACAGGAGATTGGAGCTGAGCTATGGCCGCGGCCTTCACATTGCTTCCTCACCCGGCCAAGGGACCACTGTAAGTCTGGAGATTCCAATTTCTGAATAAGGTCCTTGTCTCCATTCGACCCCAAACGCAAGGTAAAAGTGAAAAGCAGATTTACAAAAGGAGTATTAAAAATGCTATCCATTCTCGTTGTGGAAGATAATGTTCCGGTTCGTAAAGGGCTCATCTATAGCATTACGCACCATACGCCTTGGTTTGACTTTGTAGGTGAAGCCGTGGACGGAATTGACGGAAAAGAAAAAATTTTAGATCAGCGGCCAGAGATCATCGTAACCGATATTCGTCTGCCGGGAATTTCCGGGCTGCAAATGATCCGCGAAATTCAACAGGTCTATACGCCTCAGGTAATCGTGATCTCAGGCTACAGCGAATTTGAATATGCGCGTGAAGCCTTAACGCTCGGCGCTCACGCTTATTTGGTCAAGCCGATAGACGAAGATGAGCTGTTTGACTCTCTTCGCCGCGCCGCGCTGAAAATCTACGATTCCCGCAACCTGGACAGTTCCTCTTTTCAAGTGGATTTTCCACCCTCCAGAGGTTCCAGTGGTACAACTGCAAAACGTAACGAGCTGCGCACCTATTATGCAAATCAGGCCATACAGTACATTCATTGCCATTACAGCGAAAGCAATATGAATATCACGGAGATTGCCAGAGCGCTAAACATCAGCGAAAGCTATCTCGGCAGGCTTTTCAAGGAGCAGACCTCATTTACGATCAGCGAATACCGTACAAACTACTGTATCACACAAGCAGCCAAACTTTTGGCCGATCCGACGTATAAAATATATGAAATCGCTCAACTGGTCGGAATCAGCAATCAGCGCTATTTCAGTACGCTTTTCAAACAGAAAATGGGTGTTACTCCTATGGAATACAGAAATACGGTCTTGAGTAATACGCTGAATTTGGTGGAAGAATAAATTCCATTCTCTCTTTGTGCGCGGAATGCTCTGGTAAATCTATCATAGGAAAATCAAAAAACGGCTCCGCGATTTCTGATAATATTTTCGTTTGCAATTGACTTTTTTCTTTTTTTCCGGTACGGTATCTCTATCCTTGAGTTCTGTGAGGTCTTTCTATGAAAAAGAAACTGCTTCTCCTCTCCACCGGCGGCACCATCGCCTCTGTACCCACGGCACAGGGCCTGCAACCGGGACAAAGCGGCAGCGATCTGCTGGCTGCGCTCGGTCCTCTTCCCTATGATGTGACGATTCACGATATTTTAAATCTGGATTCCACCAACATCCAGCCGGAGGAATGGCAGTATATCGCTGAGAAGGTCTATACCATGCGCAGCGGCTTCGACGGCGTCGTCATCACCCATGGCACCGACACGATGGCCTACACGGCCTCCATGCTCACCTTCATGCTGCCGGGCATCGATCTGCCCGTGGTGCTGACCGGCAGTCAGCTTCCAATCTCCAACCCGCTCAGCGATGCGCCGTGCAATCTGCGCTGTGCGCTGGAGATGGCCGTATCCGGCGTTCCCGGCGTGTTCATCGCCTTCGACCGCAGAATTCTGCTGGGCTGCCGCAGCGTCAAGGTCCGCACCACCGGCTTCGACGCCTTCGAGAGCGTCAAGGCCCCGGCCGTGGCCAGTATCGACTCCAACGGTCTGAATCTCTCCAGCGCTCTGCCCCCACGGCCGTCCGGGCCCTGCCTTTTGAAGAAGGAGCTCGACAGCCGGGTGGTTCTGGTAAAGCTGATTCCCGGCATCGATCCGGGTCTGTTCCGTGCCATCGCCTCCATGGGCAGCCGCGGCGTGGTCATTGAGGCCTTCGGCTCCGGCGGGCTGAATTTCATCCGGCGGGATCTGGTCTCGGCCATGGGCGAGCTGGTTGCCCAGGGAATCCCCGTGGTCGTGTGCAGCCAATGCCTCTATGAGCGCAGCGACATGACCAAATATGAGGTGGGCCGCCGGGCCTTACAGGAGGGCGTGATCCCCGGAGAGGACATGACCTCCGAGTGCGCCGTGACCAAGCTGATGTGGGCTCTGGGCCAGGGCATGGACCAGGCGGAAATCGCCGCCTTTTTCCAGCAGAGCGTCGCCGGCGAGGTCACGCCGAATCCTCATCCAATATTTTGACAAGCATACGCCCCGCGGAAAATCTTGGGATGTCATAAGAAAGTAAATTGATTTTTAGGAAACGGTGTGGCCTGTGGGTCATGCCGTTTCCTGTTGTTCAATCAGGGCCTGCACCTCGGCTTTGAGGGCCGCTTGCTCCTCCTCATAGCCTCCGCTCATCATAGAAAACCGCGCGCCGGAAATGCGCCCCGCCCTTTCGATTTTTGATGTTGGGTTGAACAGCTCGAAAGGCCGGAGAGCAGCTCCCGTCTGCCGGTGACTTCCTCCGCCAAGTCCAGCATGACCTCCTTGGTGATGTTGAAGCCCCGGTAATCCAGCGTACCGCCGTCACTCTGAACGCAGGCGTGGTTATCCCCCGGGTTGAAGAGCAGAACGTCGCCCTTTGTGATGGTGTACTCCTGATTTTTGCACAACAGGACACGTTCCCCGTCCTCCACAAACCCGATCACATAGTATGCATGGAAATGGTTCGGAAAGGGCTGTACAATGCCCCCAAAGCGGTAAGCCTCAATGCGGAGTTCATCGTCGTAGACCACTGTTCGTATTTCTTTTTTCACAGGCCGCACCTCCTTTTCCTGCCAATTATACCAGCCTCTCGTCATGCTGGCTTGTAAAATATCTTCATTTTTATGCGTGACGGAGCAAACGGCACAGGGATAGGTCATTTGATCCCTGCGCCGTTTTTCCTGAATGCTCAAAACCACATGGCCGCTTCATCCCTAAAATGTGGAACCGGCCCATCTTGATATGGGTCATAGCGATGTTCATTGCAGCCAAACTCCTGCAAAAAGCGGATTTTATCATCCGCATCCCACTTCACAAGGGTCATGCCATCGAAGGCTTCCACCCTGCCGTCATCCATCGTATTCTTAAAATACCATTCAACGATAGTCTGATCCTCCTTATGGAAATACTGCTTGATGTCCCATTGGAGGACTGTTCCGCGTGTATTCCATTCTTCAAACCAGTGCTTTATCTTGGCAACGCCCTGATACTGCGGCCCCCAGCTTTCGATGTAAAGAGCATCAGCAGAAAATATATCCTCTATGCCGAGGTCTTTCTTTTGCAGCCACATGTCAAACCATAGTCTGATGATCTTTTCCCGTTTGTTCATACTGTCCTCCTACACCCGTTGCCAGAGTAGCATATTATCCTCAAATATCGTGTTTAATTTGCCGCTGTCCTTCAGCCACGCCAGATAGGAGCGGACGGCGCTGCCCCACCAAAACGTATTGCTCAAAGTTCATTGTCAGCCCATAGTCTGTAAACAGCTTTTGCAGGATCGCCTCAAAGCAAAGCGGCTCCCGGCAGATGCCATAGTTTCAGTATTTTGGGATTACAGTCTTATGAACACCCAGCAAAACCGCGGGGCGTTTTTTTGACAGCGTATCCGGTTTTTACAGCACGCCGCAGGCATGGAGTACCAACTCTGCGACCAGGACCGCGCCGCAGGCCGAAGCGGCTACGGTCAAAAGTCCCTTCTCGAAATAGGACAGCACCACCGCCACGGCGAAGCCGATCGCGGCAGAGATCGCGCTGGCCGTCGCATAGAACATGGCGGGAACGGTCATGACAGCGAGAACGGCGTAGGGGATGTAATAGAGAAACGAGCGCAGGAACCGGTTTGTGATTTTCCGCTTAATCAGCACCAGCGGCACCATGCGGACAAGATAGGTCACGCCTGCCGAAACAAGCAGGCACAGGAAGAAGTGTGTCGTGCTATGCATGGCTCTCCTCCTGCTCCGCCACCGGGGCCACCAGCGCAAAGAGCGCGCTGGCCGCGACGGCACAGATGATTACGACAAAGCCGCTGGGCACCCGCTGCAGTCCGGGAATATAGCGGAACATGCAGCTCAGCGCCACGGCCACCGCGATGCAGAGCGCCGTATGGCGGCTCTTCTTGGCCGGCGGGATGATGATGGCCAGGAACATGCCATAGATCGCCACGCCCAGGGCGGAGACCACGATGGCCGGCAGAATATTGCCGGCGATCGCGCCGATCAACGTGCCCGCGCTCCAGCCAAGGTAAGGCGTCAAAATCAAGCCGAACAGGTATCGCCGGCCGACGGAGCCTGTCTTGGACGACGCCACGGCAAACACCTCGTCGGTATTGACAAAGGCAATGAGGAAGCGGTCCGCCATCCGGACGCTCTTTCCCAGCTTTTGGGACAACGACACCGACATCAGCGCATAGCGCATGTTGATGACAAACATGCTGACCGCCAGCTCGATCAGCGTGCCGCCGCCGGCGATGATCGGGACGGCGGCCAACTGTCCTGCCGAGGTGACGTTGGTCATGGAGATCAGCAGCGCCTCCCAGACGGAAAGGCCGTTGCTGACCGAAAAAATGCCAAAGGCAAAGGAGACGGAAAAATATCCCAGGCAGATCGGGATACCGTTCCGCAGTCCCTCGCGAAAATTATTGTTCTCTCTCATAGCAGCTCCGAAGAACCCCCAAGCCTCAATTTCCCGCGCCCCGCTCTCCGGGCATCGTGGGTTTTCATATTAATCATAGCACAGTTTCACAAAATTGGCTCCGCAATTTTTGAAAGCACCGTATTACAAAGCTCAACCTCATACAACATACTATCCGTCAAGATATCCTCAAACGCAAAAAGGAGGCGCAGCCAAGCTGCGCCTCCCGAAAACGGTTGGATTATTTCTCCTCGTCCTTCTTTGCGTCGGCAATGATCTTCGCCTGGTTCATCTGCGGAACCTCTTCATAGCGGACGAACTTCAGGCTGTAGGAGCCGCGGCCCTGGGTCATGGCGCGAAGGTCGATGGCATAAGAGCTCATCTCGCCCATGGGAACCTCGGCCTCGACCACCTGCATGCCGTCACCGACGGGGTTCATGCCCATGACGCGGCCTCTTCTCTTGTTCAGGTCGCCGTTGATGTCGCCCATATTGGCGTCGGGCACTGTGACCTTCAGCTCACCGATGGGCTCCAAAATGGTGGGACCGGCAGTGGGCAGGCCCTCCTTGTAGGCGATGCCGGCAGCGGTCTGGAACGCCATATCGGAGGAGTCGACCGGATGGTAAGAGCCAAAGTACAGCGTAGCTTTCAGGAACACCACCGGATAGCCGGCCAGAACGCCCTTGGAGATGCAGTTGCGCAGGCCCTTTTCAACGGAGGGGATGAAGTTCTTCGGCACGCAGCCGCCGACGGTCTCATCGGCGAAAATCAGGTCCTCGGTCTCGGACTGGGGCTCAAAGCGGATGTAGACATCGCCAAACTGGCCGTGGCCGCCGGACTGCTTCTTATGACGGCCGTGGACCTCTACCTTCTTCTTGATGGTCTCGCGGTAGGCAATCTTGGCGGGGCGCAGCTCAGCCTCCACCTTGTACTTGCTGAGCAGCTTGGAGATGATGACGGACAGATGAATGTCGCAGACACCGGCGATGATCATTTCCTTGGTCTCGGGGTCGGCGCCGAAGGTGAAGGAGGCGTCCTCCTCGTTCAGCTTGGTCAGGCCGATGGCGATCTTGTCCTCCTGGCCCTTGGTCTTGGCATAGATGGCCATGCGGTAGCAGGGCTCTGCATACTCCATGCCCTTGATGGCGGCAGTCTTGCCCGCCAGGCCCAGCGTATCGCCGGTGCGGACGGAGGCCAGCTTCGTGAAGACGCCGATATCGCCGCAGGCAATCTTGCCTGTCTTGGCGTTTTCCTTGCCCTTGGGGTAGAACATGTTGCCGAGCTTCTCGTTGTCGCCGGTACGGACGTTGACGACGGTCAAGGTGTCCTCCATCGTGCCGGAGACGACCTTGAAGTAGGAGTTCTTGCCGTACTGGTCCGCCACGGTGTTAAACACAAAGGCGACGGGGCTGCCGTCGGGGTTCAGCGCCAGCTCGGACTCGTTGCCCTCGTCGTCGACGGTGACAACCGGCTTGCCCTCCAGCGGGTTCGGGCAGAACTTGACAATATTTTCCAGCAGGCTCGCCGTGCCCAGACCGCTGACAGCGCAGCCGCAGAACACAGGAGCGACCGTGCGCTGCTGCATACCGGCCTTGATGCCCTGCAGCAGCTCCTCCTCGGTGAAGGGCTCTTCCATGAAGAACTTCTCCATCAGGGCTTCGTCGGTCTCAGCGACCTGCTCGTTCAGCTCTGCCATGTATTCTTCGATCCGGTCCTCGGCCTCGGCGGGAATCGGGATCTCCTTGCCGCTGGCATCGTACGCCTTTTTGGCCACGAGATCGACAACGCCGACCGCCTGCTCGCCATCGAGAATCGGGAAGGTAAACGGAATAACGGCGCTGCCAAACTGCTCGCGCAGCGCGTCGACTACGCCGAAATAGTTGGCATGCTCCTCGTCCAGCTTGGAGACATAGAACATGGCGGGCAGATCGGCGTCCTTCAGGGACTTCCAGCCCTTTTCCGTGCCGACGGCGATGCCGGACTTGGCCGTGACGCAGATCAGGCCGGCGTCGGCCACGCGCAGAGACTGCACAATCTCGGCGGCGAAGTCAAAATAGCCGGGGTTGTCCAGAACGTTGATCTTGCTGCCTTTATATTCAACCGGAATGACCGAGGTCTTGATGGAATACTGTCTCTTCTTTTCTTCGTCGTCGAAGTCGGAGACGGTGGTGCCGTCGGCGCGCCGGCCGAGACGGCTGATTGCCTTTGTTGTGAACAGCATGCTCTCGCAGAGAGCGGATTTGCCATCGCCGCCATGGCCCAGCAAGCAAATATTGCGAATATCGTTAGCAGTATACATGTATTGATAGTTCTCCTTTCTTGACGGGCCGTGCCTGCCTGCCTGTGCAGGACCTTCCGCCGCGGCATATCCGCCGACCATTCTTGTTCATTATATACGAAGCTGGTTTTATTTTCAATATGATTTTTCCACACAGGTGGAGAAAATATCTGGGAAAGCTCTGATTCAACCGGCAAGAGCCGGCAGCAGAAGATTTCGGCTCAGCAGAAAATTCTGAAATTGGAGGAATACTCTGTGTATTCCCCGGTTTCAGAACTGCGCTGGTGGGGCAAAAGATTCGCTGCCCGGCCGCAGACGATTGACTCTGTGTTTCCCTAGTATCTTCCCACCCAGCCGGTGAGAATCAACGTGGGAAGCGACCAAACCAGGGCAAACAGCAGCATATTCATGGCGGTGATAGCGCTCTGCGCGCCCAGATAGGTCAGCAGGCACATCAGGCCGAGGCCGACGGCGCCGCCCACAAGGTTGATGGTCGTGCTGACCGAGGTCACCAGCCGGAGCAGCCGCGCGCCGGCGACCGCGCCGGCAAACGCGCTGAATTCCGGTCTTGCCAGAATAGCGCCCTGCGAATAGGGATAGCCGTCCGGAAGCTGCGCGAGCCGGTTGCGCTCCTCGGCGCTGGGGAACTCCAGACTGTCGTTCGGGACCTTGTAGCGCTCCTCCACCAGCAGCGGCGTAATCAGAAAATCGCGGGTGGCGAAGACCGGCGTGATCCCGTTTGCGTCCGCGATTTGCCGCAGGCCCTTCCGCACCTTTCCGGACGGGGCGTAATTCAGCGCGAACACGGCGCACATCTCGCCGTTGACGGAGAGGTAGACCGCATTGCGGACCTTGGTGCCCTCGTGCATATAGACGCCCATGAGCTGCATGAACCGCAGGGAGCCGAGCAGCACCACATCGCCGCCAATCTCCGCTCCGTAGCCGCCGCCCTCATAGCGGCGGAACTGGGCAACATTGAAAAAGCGGCCGTTGTTGGTCCGGCGAAGCTCCTGGAACAGGGGCGTCAGTCCGCTGCCGGAGGTCTCGATCACGGCGGCGGCATAGCCCACGGTCTGCCCCACGCTATAGGAGCCGTAGACCTTCATACCGTTGAGCGTCACATGGTCCGCGGGGAATACGTCTTCGTCCCGCAGCACAATTCCCCGCGTCCCGGCCAACCGGCTTGCGCCGCTCCAGCCGCTGACAGCCGCGCCCTCCTTCATCAGCTTGCCGGAAAGGATGGCAAAGGGCCGGTAGTAGCTGATGAATCCGGCCACCGGCAGCGCGCCGATCATCATGGAGGACCAGGCCCAGGTCAGGCTGTTGCCCGTCTTAACCCGGATAAAGAACGCCAGCGCCAGCGACAGCACCACCACCACCGGCGCGTAGACGCGCATCCGCTGTTCAGCCAGATTGGGGCGGAGCAGGCCGCGCACATGCTCCTCTGCGGAGCCGCCGGACACCGCCGCAGCCAGATCGCCGCCCTCCCAGGCGTCCTCCACCGCGGCAGCCGCCGCAGGCTCCTCTTCCAGCTTTTGCAGCGGCTTCAGCGCCCGCCGGAGAGACACCTTTTTGAGCGTACTTCCCCAGCTCGCGAAATAAAACTGGAGGCAGACCACGGCGCAGAACGGCACCTGCTGCCCCTCGCCGCAGAGGGCGGCGTCAATGGCCGTCACCAAAAAAGCCAGCGTGATCAGACTGCCCGGCGTAAACTTCAGAGAGAAAACGCCCTTGACGCCATCCGCAAGCACATCCGCCGACAGCAGCGCGCAGAGCACCATCAGCGCCAGCAGCACCTTGGAGACAACCTTGCTGTTTGCAAAGGGCGCCGCCTCGCTCCAGCCAAACTGGTTGGCCGCGGTCCAGAAAATCGCCGCCGCCGTCAGGAGCAGCACCATCGTCATTCTGCTTCTGGCGGGCCGGATGGCCTTGGAGCACTTTTTGAACAGCTCCGACGCATCGGGCACCGGCTCCGGCTCCTCGACGACCTCCAGGTGCGGCGCCTCCTGTCTGCGGCGGCGCGGCGCTTCCTCGCGTTCCTTCGGCCTCTCCGGCTCCTCCGAGCCCTCCGGTTCTCTGCGGGGCGGCTGCTTTTGCGTCCTGTGCGGCGTCTGGTCCACCGGCGTCTGCTGCACCAGACGGATCTTCTTGTCCTGGAAAAGCTGGTTCAGCTCCGGGTCCCCGAAATCCTGCTCCGGCTCCTTCGGCTTCTCCTCTTCCAGTTGGATTACCGGCTCCGGCATGGCCATGTTAAGCTCCATTTCCCGGTCGATGGCATGCTGAATCTGATCGATAATCGAGGATTCCTCCTGCCGCGGCTCCGCATCCGGCGCGTCCTCCGGCGGCGCAGCCGCATCCACGTTTTCTGCCGGCGGCGCAGGCGGTTCTTCCGGCTTCTCCTTTTTCTCCGTCCATCCGCCGAACTCGCTCAGAATATCGTCAATGGAGTACCGCCCCGTATCCTCCTCGCTGAGCCCGGCCAGCAGCCCCAGCGTGTCAAACTTGTGATCCTCCCGGGGAGAAGGCTTATCATGCATTCTACCTACCTTCTTTCTTCCTGACGCTGCCGGACCGCCTCATAGAGCAAAATGGAAGCCGCGGCCGAGGCGTTCAGCGAGGTGATATTCCCTTTCATGGGGATGCGGATCCTGAAATCGCAGCAATCCTCCACCAGACGGGACATGCCAAAGCCCTCGCTGCCGATGACCAGCGCCGCAGGACCCTTCAGGTCGGCATCGTAGAGCAGCCGGTCCCCGCCGGCGGCCGTTCCGAAGATCCAGACGCCCCGCTTTTTCAGATTTTCAATCGTGGCCGGCAGATTGGACACCCGGGCCACCTTCATATATTCGATGGCGCCCGCCGAGGTCTTTCCGACCACCGCCGTCAGCCCGACGCTGCGCCGCTTTGGAATGATGACGCCGTGGGCGCCGGCACATTCCGCCGAGCGCAGAATCGCGCCGAGATTGTGGGGGTCGTTCAGCTCGTCGCAGATGACGATCAGCGGCGCTTCGCCCCGCTCCTCCGCCGTGCGCAGAATGTCGTCCACCGTGGCATAGTCATGGGCCGCCGCAAAGGCAATGATCCCCTGATGGGCCCCGGTGGGACTCATGGCGTCCAGCTTGCGCCGGTCGGCGGTCTTGACCACCGCGCCGGCCTCCCGGGCCATACCGGCCAGACGGCTCAGGGCCTTGTCGGTATCGCCCTCAGCGATAAACACATGGTCGATGGTCCGTCCGCTGCGAAGGGCCTCCGTGACCGCGTTCCGGCCTTCAATCAGGTCCTCCGGGACTTCCCAGTTTTCCCGTTTTTGTCTTTTTTCTTTCATCATGGTGTGATACCAGCCTCTGCTTTTTTCAATCATAATTCATTTTATTATAGCAGGAATAGGCGCTAAGCACAACCAGAATCTGAAATTTACAGAAAATTCACACCAACTTTGCAAAACGAACATTGATACAAATTCACTTCTGTGTTATGATAATCACACTTTAAGAGGAATTCCGTTCCCTCCAAGCCAGCAAGAAAGGGGGTCTTTGTTTGGACTCCAAACAAAACGGCGGCAAAAACAAGGTTGATCCGCCGAAAGGGCGTTCGATTCTGACCATCATCATCGCCGCCCTGATTTTGACCATTGTCTTTAACCTGATCTACACCTCGATCTCCAATTCCTATCTCAAGGAAATCTCCTATTCGGACTTTATGGACTGGGTGGAAACGGATCAGCTCGATTCCATCGAATTTAAGACGGACCGGATTCTGATTCTCACCAAAGAGGAAGCCGAAAAAAAGGGCAGCGAGCAGACGATCTACTATACCGGCATCATCCCGAACTATGAGCTGTCCGGCCTGATCGATATTCTGGACGCCAAGCAGATCAGCTACAAGAGCGAAATTATCGAGGAGACCTCTCCTCTGATTACCTTCCTGCTCTACTGGGTGCTGCCCATTGCGGCCATGTATCTGCTCTTCTCCGTCCTGATGGGCTCGCTCAGCAAGCGCATGGGCGACATGGGCGGCATCGGCTCCGTCGGTCAGAGCAAGGCAAAGGTCTATATGGAAAAGGAGACCGGCGTCACCTTTGCCGATGTCGCCGGCCAGGATGAGGCCAAGGAATCTCTGGTGGAGATCATCGATTTCCTCCACAACCCGCAGAAATACGCCGCCATCGGCGCAAAGCTGCCCAAGGGCGCGCTGCTCGTCGGCTCCCCCGGCACCGGCAAGACGCTCCTGGCCAAGGCCGTCGCCGGTGAGGCGGGCGTCCCCTTCTTCTCCATCTCCGGCTCCGATTTCGTCGAAATGTTTGTCGGCGTCGGCGCGAGCCGCGTCCGCGACCTCTTCAAGGAGGCCGCCAAGGTCGCCCCCTGCATCATCTTTATCGACGAGATCGACGCCATCGGCAAGACCCGCGACACCCGCTTCGGCGGCAACGATGAGCGGGAACAGACGCTGAACCAGTTGCTGGCCGAGATCGACGGCTTCGACTCCTCCGGCGGCGTGGTCATTCTGGCCGCCACCAACCGGCCTGAAATTCTCGACAAGGCCCTGCTGCGGGCGGGCCGCTTCGACCGCCGCATCATCGTGGACCGGCCCAACCTGGCCGGCCGCTATGAGACGCTCCGCGTCCATACGAGAAAAATCAAGCTGGCCGAGGACGTGGACCTGCGGAAGATCGCCCAGGCCACCGCCGGCGCCGTCGGCGCGGACCTGGCCAACCTGGTCAACGAGGCCGCCCTTCGCGCCGTCCGCCAGGGCAGGCAGGCCGTCTCTCAGGAGGACCTGCTGGTCTCCTTTGAGACCGTCATCGCCGGCACGGAAAAGAAGGGCACCGTCCTGACCGACGTAGAAAAGCGCATCGTTGCCTACCACGAGGTGGGCCATGCCCTGGTTGCCGCCCTGCAAAAGCACACGCAGCCCGTCTCCAAGATCACCATCGTCCCCCATACCACCGGCGCGCTGGGCTACACCATGCAGACCCCGGAGGAGGAGAAATTCCTCAACTCCAAGGAAGAGCTGCTTGTGGAGCTGGAGACGCTGCTGGGCGGACGCGCCGCGGAGCAGACCGTGTTCGGAGCGCAGACAACCGGCGCCGCCAACGACATCGAGCGGGCCACGGACCTTGCCCGAAAGATGGTCACGCAGTACGGCATGAGCGAGAAATTCGGTCTCATGGCCCTGGCCAACACGGCCAACCAGTACCTCGACGGCGTGACCAATATGAACTGCGCCGATTCCACCGCCGCCGCGGCCGACGCTGAAATTCAGCGCCTGCTGGCAGATTGCTATGAGCGCGCCAAGGCAATTCTGGTGGAGAACCGATCGCTGCTGGATGAGGTTGCGCTCTATCTGCTGCAAAAGGAGACCATCACCGGCGACGAGCTGATGGCCTATGTCAACGCCTACGACCGCCGCCTCGAATCCGGCGACGATCCCGACGCCCTTCCCGGGCAGACCTCCGACGCGGAGCCGCAGGAATCGTCCGAACCGTCCGAATAGTCAAAGAGAGCCGCCCACGGGCGGCTCTTCTTCGTCTATCGTTTCATCTCATGCCCATCATACAAGGGGCCGACGGAAAACCGCAGGCAGCCGCCTGTTGCTACGGCAGCTTCTCCAGCCTTTGGACCGCATCCTCCAAGGCCGGCACAAAGAAGAAGTTTGAACCCTGATTGCTCTCATAGATAAAGTCGTGCAGCGGCTTGCTTGTGTAGTGGGAAAAGTCGCCATAGATCGCCAGTTTTCCGCCGTAATTCACATACTTCTGCAAAATCTCGCCCGCGACGCCGGTGCTCAGAGTGAAAAACGCCTCGCAGATCAGCTTTTTGTCCACGGCGAGCTTCTTCGTCCCGGCCTCATACTTTGCGCGCATCAGCAGGTCCAGCGCCGACTGTGCATCCGTAATGACCGTTTCTTCGCTTCGGACGACGGCTGCCGTGCCCAGAATCTCAAAGTCCATATCGCACCTCCTGTTCCAATCGATTTTGGACAGTATAGCACGGCGCCGCGGCAAAGTCCACTGCGGGCAGCTCTATTTTCGCGGCAGGATTGCATTTCCGGCCGAAACCGGGTATAATCTATCACAAACGAATATGGAAAGGAGCCATTCCGATGAAGGACGGCTTTCTCAAAGTGGCTGCGGGCTCTGTCCGCACCACTGTGGCAGACACCATTGCCAATACAGAAGAAATCAAGGCGCGCATTCAGGAGGCCGACGAGGCCAGCGTCAATCTGCTGGTGCTCTCGGAGCTGGCGGTCACCGGCTATTCCTGCGGCGACCTCTTTTACTCCGAAGTGCTCCAGCAGGCCGCGCTGCGGGCGATGGAGGACATCTGCGACTTCACCGGGGACAAGTATCCCCTGGTCATTCTCGGCCTGCCGCTGAAGCACCGCGGCAAGCTCTACAACTGCGCTGCCGCCGTGCAGGGCGGCCGTGTTCTGGCCTTTGTTCCCAAGACCCATCTGCCGAATTACAATGAGTTCTATGAGCTGCGGCAGTTCACCTCCGGCGAGGACATTGAGGACAGCGAAATTCTTTTCCGGGGCCGTCCGGTTCCCTTCGGGACCAACCTGCTGCTCCGGCATGAGACAATGGAAAACTACTGCGTCGGCGTCGAGCTGTGCGAAGACCTCTGGGCCCCCTGTCCGCCCAGCGAATTTCTGACCAGGAGCGGAGCGACCATCATTGCCAATCCCTCCGCCTCCGACGAGATCATCGGCAAAGCGGAATACCGCCGGATGCTCGTCTCCGCCACCTCTGCCCGGCTGCTCTGCGGCTATGTCTACTGCAACGCCGGTCCCAGCGAGTCCACCCAGGACGTGGTCTTTTCCCAGCAGCACCTGATCGCGGAAAACGGTACGCTCCTGGCGGAGAATCCGCCCTTTGGAGATGCCTCCCTGCTCATCACAGAACTGGACGTGAACCGTCTCTCCGGCGAGCGCCACAAGGAGACCACCTTCTCCCTCTATCCGGACGGCGGCTGCATGGTCGTCCCCTTCGCCCAGCCCCTGCGGGAGACCAGGCTGACCAAGCCCATCGCCAAAAATCCCTTTGTCCCCGCCGCCGGCGACCAGCTCGCCGCCCGCGCCGAGGCCATTTTGCAGATTCAGGCCAGGGGTCTCAAAAAGCGGATAGAGCATGCCCATTCCAAAACCGCCGTGGTTGGCATCTCCGGCGGGCTGGACAGTTGTCTGGCGCTGCTGGTCATGGTCCGCGCCTTCGATCTGATGGGCAGGCCCCGCTCAGAGATTCTGGCCGTCACCATGCCGGGCTTCGGCACCACCGGCCGCACCAAGGGCAACGCGGAGAAGCTCTGCGAGCTGCTGGGTGTGACGCTGAAGACCGTCCCCATTGGGGACGCGGTTCTCCAGCACTTCCGGGACATCGGCCATGACCCAGCGCTCCGGGATGTGACCTACGAGAACGCCCAGGCCAGAGAGCGGACCCAGGTCATTATGGACATCGCCAACCAGGCCGGCGGCCTTGTCGTCGGCACCGGGGACCTCTCGGAGCTGGCCCTCGGCTGGGCCACCTACAACGGCGACCACATGTCCATGTACGGCGTCAACGCCTCGGTCCCCAAAACCCTGGTGCGCTACATCGTCCGCTATGAGGCGGGCCATTCTGCGCCGGAGCTGGCAAAGGTGCTCTACGACATTCTGGACACGCCGGTCTCCCCGGAGCTGCTGCCTGCCGACGATCAGGGCCAAATCAGTCAGAAGACCGAGGATCTGGTCGGCCCCTACGAGCTGCACGACTTCTTCCTCTACTACCTGCTGCGCTTCGGCTTCGCCCCGTCCAAGATCTACCGCCTCGCCAAATACGCCTTCGATGGCGATTACGACGATGCGACAATTCTGAAGTGGCTGCGCACCTTTGTCCGCCGCTTCTTCGTCCAGCAGTTCAAGCGCTCCTGCATGCCCGACGGCCCGAAGGTCGGCTCGGCATCCCTCTCGCCCCGCGGCGACTGGCGCATGCCCTCTGACGCCGCCAGCCGTCTCTGGCTAAAGGATCTGGAAACCCTATAAGGCCGTCTGACGTTCCGTCTGCCGTTGAAAGGAGAAATCGCTATGCGCCGCACATGTCTCATTCTGCTTCTGGCCGTCCTACTGGTCCTCTGTCTGACCGCCTGCGCCACGCCCGCTTCTGAAGCGCCCGCCCCGGAGGAAGTGCCGGAAATGTCGGAATCTTCGCAGTCAACCTACACCATCTCCCTCGCCGGTCGGGATGACCTGGTCTTTGGCTGTGCCGTCTGGACTGACAGCGCCGGGGAATCGGGCACGGAGCTTGATCTGACAGAGGAACGCCGTGCCGTTCTGGAGCGGCTGTTCGACGGTCGGGTCGTCTCCGGCGGAGAGCTGCCCGCAAACATCAATACAATTTCGCTTCGCACCGATACCTGTACCATCGGGATCGACGACTTTGGCTTCGTCTCCGTGGTTGACGGTGACTTTACCGGTGGCTTCGATCTGACGCCGGAGGAATTCGAAGCGCTGTGCGCTCTGCTTCCGGAAAACGCCATGGTGAACAAAGGCTAGCGCAGAAAACGGACTGCCTCAGGGCAGTCCGTTTTGCCTATTTGATTCGTCTTCCGGCGGCGCAGACAGCGACGATATCCCGGTCGTCACAGCGGTAGATCGCCCGCTCCAGCCGTTCCTCCAGAGTGAGGCGCCGCGCCGGCTCCGGCAGGCGGCCGTCGTCCAGCACCAAAGCGTGGAGCGGATTTCCCACAGCGAAGCCCGGTTTATCACCGAAGTAGCGGTGTCCGGCGCTGGTGGCCAGATAATAGGCCTCTGCAACCGTCAAAACCGCATCGTCGCAGAAGATGTTCCGCGCCTTGGAGGACCGGATGGCGGCGCTCATCACATCCAGCATCGACAGCGCCGCGCCTCCGGCGATATCGGAGCCTAGCGCCACCCAGACGCCCTCCTGCAGCATCCGCTTCACCGGCGCAATACCGCTGCAAATGTTGAGATTCGAGTCGGGGCAGTGGACCGCCAGGACGCCATGCTTCCGCATCGCCGCCCGTTCCCGCCGGTCCGAGTGGACGCAGTGCGCCATGACCGTGTGGTCCTTCCAGAGGCCATACTTTTCATAGGTCTCCCAATATTGTCCGCAGTCCGGACAGAGCGACTGCACCAGCGCCATCTCCTTCTGGTTCTCACTCAGGTGGCTCTGGACGAAGAGACCGCGCTCTGCCGCCACGTTTCCCAGAAATTCCATCAGTTCGCCGGTACAGGAGGGCGTAAACCGCGGCGTCAGAATCGGCCGCACCTGCCGGAACTGCCCGCAGGCCTCCAGCCAGCGCAGGGTCTCCCGCTTCGACTCCTCCGTTGTCTCCTGCAGCGCCGGTCCGCCCTGCCGGTCCATGTTGACCTTGCCCACATAGCCGCCGACGCCGGCCCGCTCCAGCTCCTCCATCAAAATCAGCGTCGCATCGGTGTGCCGGGAGGAGAACATACAGACCCTCGTCGTGCCGCAGCGGGCCAGCTCCTCTGCCAGCCGCCGGCAGGTCTGCCGGGCAAAATCCGGATCCGCAAAGCGGGCCTCATTGGGGAAGGTATACTGCTCCAGCCATTCCAGCAGCGGCAGATCCATGCCAAGCCCCACCATCGGATACTGCGGCGCATGGAGATGCATATCCGCGAAGGACTGTAAAATCAGCCGGTCTCCCCAGTCCTCCACCGGCAGGCCGGCATACTGCTGCGGCAGCTCCTGGCCCACATAGCGGAGGATGCCGTCATCATCCGCGACCAAGTAGCTGTGCTCCAGTACCTCCAGCCGCTCCGGCGCAGCGGCGCTCAAAAGATTCCCCTTCCAAATTCTCATATTGACCATCCTTTCCAGGGCGCAAAAAAGGGCGCCCCATGGTTACAGTTCTTCTGTACCAGGAACACCCATAGCAGAGCCATCGGCGGCTCCGTAGAAACTCCCGCGCCATCTATGCGGAATTATATGTTGTTCGTAATTTTCATTATAGCACAAATACGCCGGGATTGCAAATGCGTTTTTTGTATTATCTGCTGTTTTTCTGGAAAATCAGGCCGAGCTCCTCCTCTGTCAGCGCGCGATATTCGCCGGGCGTCAGGGCCGCATCCAGCCGCAGGCCGCCAATAGCCAGCCGCTTGAGATACCGGACTCTGGCTCCCGCCGCCGCGGCCATGCGCTTCACCTGGTGCCGCTTGCCCTCCGTCACCCAGACATGGGCGGAGCGGCCGTCCGGCGCGATTTCGATGTCCGCCGGGCGGCAGACAAGACCGTTGTCGACGGGAATTCCGGCCCGGAACCGTTCCCGCGTATCCGGCAAAAACCGTCCGGATACCTCGATATAATATTCCTTTTGAATCGCGCTGTCCGGCATAATAATCCTGTGGCAGAGCGCGCCGTCGTTGGTCAGGAGCAGCAGTCCCTCGGCATCCAGATCCAGCCTTCCAACCGGGAACAGATGCCGGTATTGCGGCTCCAGCAGGTCCGTCACCGGCGGCTCCCGGCCCGGAACCGTCGCCGTCACATAGCCCGCCGGCTTGTTGAGCATCAGGCAGAGGAACGGCTCCATCCGCACCGGCGCACCGTCGACGCGGATGTCCCAATCCGAATCGCAGCGCTGGGAAATGGCCGCTGCCGGCCGGCCTTCCACCGTGACACGGCCTTCGTTCACCAGCCGGATTGCCTCGCGCCGTGTATACAGTCCGGAGCCGCGAAGGATCTCATCCAAACGAAATACCGCCATACCGTTCCCTCCCTTCCGGTCAGGAACAGTATAGCGGCTTTCAAAAACACTGTCAAGCGGCGCTGGCGCTCCGCCGGTTCACTTACCCTCCCGGACATTGGAGGAGATTCCCTCCAGGGCCTTGGCAGCCTCCATGGTCATATCCGGCGCGCGAAGAAGGTCCTTCATGGCGATCATGCCGACCAGTCTGCCGTTTTTTGCCACCGGGAGACGGCGCACCTGCTCCTTTGCCATCAACTGCGCCGCCAGATTCAGCGGATCCTCCGGCGCAATCGTCACGAGCCGGCGCGTCATAATCTCCCGCACCAACTGCTGGCCCGCGTCCTCGTCGGCTGCCACACTGCGCAGCACGATATCCCGGTCCGTCACCACGCCGCGAAGCCGCCCGTCGGCGGTGCAGACCGGCAGGCTCCCCACATTGTTGCGGCTCAGCGTCCGGGCCGCCACGGAAACCGTCTCCTCCGGGCCAATGGTCACGACCCGGCTCGTCATTACATCCTTGACCTGCATCTTGCAACCCTCCAAAAAACGCCCGCCCGGTGCAGCTTCACCGGGCGGGTTCAGTCTACAATATGGAGTATTGCCGGATTTTTTCGCCGTTAACCTTCTTTTTTCAGGTAAGCGTCGATGGCGGCAGCGCCCTTCTTACCTGCGCCCATGGCCAAAATGACGGTTGCCGCGCCGGTGACGGCGTCGCCGCCGGCAAAGACGCCGTCGCGGGTGGTCATCTCGTGCTCATCGACGATCAGGCCGCCCTTGCGGTTGGTCTCCAGGCCGGGTGTGGTGGAGCGGATCAGCGGGTTGGGGCTGGTGCCCAGCGCCATGATGACCGTATCCACATCCAGCACGAACTCAGAGCCGGGGATCTCGATGGGTCTGCGGCGGCCGGAGGCGTCCGGCTCACCCAGCTCCATGCGGATGCATTCGATGCCGGCCACGCGGCCGCTCTCGTCGCCCAGAATTCTGGTGGGGTTGCAGAGGGTCTTGAACTCGATGCCCTCCTCCTTGGCATGGTGGACCTCCTCGGCGCGGGCGGGCATTTCCGCCTCACCGCGGCGGTAGACGATATAGACATGCTCAGCGCCGAGACGCAGCGCGCTGCGGGCAGAGTCCATGGCCACATTGCCGCCGCCGACAACGGCGACCGCCTTGGAGACGATGATCGGGGTGTCGCTCTCCTCGAGATAGGCCTTCATCAGGTTGGTGCGGGTCAGATACTCGTTGGCGGAGAAGACGCCCTTGAGGGCCTCGCCCTCGATGTGCATAAACATGGGCAAACCGGCACCGGAGCCGACGAAGACGGCCTTGTAGCCCATCTCAAACAGCTCGTCGATGGTCAGGACCTTGCCAATGACCATGTTCGTCATAACCTCGACGCCCTTGGCCTTCAGCTTTTCGACCTCGTTTGCCACGATGTCCTTGGGCAGACGGAACTCGGGAATGCCATAGACCAGTACGCCGCCGGCGGTGTGCAGCGCCTCAAAGACCGTGACCGCATAGCCCTTGTCGGCCAGGTCGCTGGCGCAGGTCAGACCGGCAGGGCCGGAGCCAACAACGGCGACCTTGGTGCCGTTCTGCGCCTGCTTTTCAGGCATCTTGTTGATATTTTTCAGGTACCAGTCGGCCACGAACCGCTCCAGACGGCCAATGCCGACCGGCTCGCCCTTGATGCCGCGGGTGCACTTCGACTCGCACTGGCTCTCCTGCGGGCAGACACGGCCAGACAGGGCGGGCAGTGCGTTGGTCGAGGTGATGACCTCATAGGCGCCCAGGAAATCACGCTCCGCGACCTTTGCGATGAATTCCGGAATCCGGACGTTGACCGGGCAGCCCTCGACGCAGGGCATCTTCTTACATCCAAGACAGCGCTTGGCCTCGTTTACCGCCATCTCCTCGGTATAGCCCAGCGCAACTTCTTTAAAATTGTGCGCACGGACGCAGGGCTCCTGCTCAGGCATCGGGCACTTCTTGGGATCCATATTCGCTTTTGCCATTGTTGTTACCCCCTTATTTCATGAGCTCGTCGGCCGCTTTTTGCATCCGGCAGATATGGGTTTTGTTGGTTTCGGCTTCTCTCTCGCGATAGACGGCATTCCGGTTCATCAGCTCGGCGAAGTCGACCTGATGGCCGTCGAACTCCGGTCCATCCACACAGGCGAACTTGGTCTCGCCGCCAACCGTGACGCGGCAGCCGCCGCACATGCCGGTTCCGTCGACCATGATCGGGTTCAGAGAGACGATGGTCTTGACGCCGAAGGGCTCGGTCGTCTTGCAGACGAACTTCATCATCGGCACGGGACCGATGGCCAGCACTTCATCATACTGCACGCCGGACTCCAGGAGCGCCTGCAGCTTGACGGTGCCGAAGCCCGGTTCGCCATAGGAGCCGTCGTCGGTCATCAGATAGAGGTTGTCGGAGGCTTCGCGGAATTCATCCTCCAAAATGACGAGATCCTTGGTCCGGAAGCCGATAATCACATCGACAATCGCCCCGGCCTCTTTAAACGCCTTGGCAGCCGGCCATGCGATGGCGCAGCCCACGCCGCCGCCGACCACACAGACGCGCTTCTTGTTCTCGACGTCGGTGGGCCGTCCCAGCGGGCCGACAAAGTCCTGAATATACTCGCCTTCCTCCTTCATGCCGAGCATGTTGGTGGAGAGGCCGACCTTCTGGAAGATCACGCCGACAGTTCCCTTTTCGCGGTCGTAGCTGGCGATGGTCAGAGGAACGCGCTCGCTCTTCTCGTCGACGCGGAAGATGATAAACTGGCCCGCCCTGGCTTTTTTGGCCACGAACGGCGCTTCAATTTCCATCAGGGTCACTGTGGGATTCAGTTCCTTTTTGCGCACAATTTTATACATACATCTGATCCTTCCTTGCAGTAGTTTTTCGATGCGTGATAACGATATTTTTCAATCGATACGATTATACAGCATGTCCCGGTCGATTGCAAATGCGAATCCCCGGTTTTTGCGGATTTTTTTACAAATTCGAGAAAATTTCTCCGGAAATAAATTGATCTTCTCGATGAATATTCCGCGGTTCAAAGCCCGCCGCCAGCTCCCGGGCAGAAATTTCCTCCGGCCTTTCCAGCAGTCCCGCCGTAAAGGCCAGAATCCCAAGCAGCTTCTCCGGCCGGATATGCTGCCGCAGCACGCCGAGGTTCAGGTCTCTGTCCCGCTTGCTCAGCCGCCTTCCGTCCGGCGAGAGCAGCAGTGGCACATGGACATAGTCCGGCGACGGCAGGCCAAGACATTCCTGGAGATAGCGCTGCCGCGGCGTGGAGCCCAGCAGGTCGCGGCCGCGGACCACCTGGGTGACGCCCATGGCAGCATCGTCCACAACGACGGCAAGCTGGTAGGCATAAACCCCGTCGGACCTGCGGATGATGAAGTCGCCGCACGCCTGCGCGAGATTTTCCTTGTACGTCCCCTGGAGTCCATCCTGAAAGCCATACACCCGGTCCGGCACGCGGATGCGCCAGGCAGGCCGCCGGGTTTTCTCCGCCCGCTCCGCCGCGCTCAGGTTCCGGCAGGTGCCGGGATAGACCGGCGTGCCGTCGGAGGCGTGGGGCGCAGACGCCGCATGCAGCTCGCTGCGGGAGCAATAGCAGGGATAGACCAGCTCCAGCGCCTCCAGACGCAAAAATGCCGCCTCGTAGACGTCCGTCCGCCGCGACTGCGGCTGCCCTTCCCGGTCCCAGTCGAGGCCCAGCCACCGCAAATCGTCGCGGAGCTGCGCCGCATATTCCGGCCTGCAGCGGTCCGGGTCCAGGTCCTCGATCCGCAGCAGCAGCTCGCCGCCCGCGCTCCTCGCATAGAGCCAGGCCAGCAGAGCGGCGAACACATTGCCAAGGTGCATTCTCCCCGAGGGGCTTGGCGCAAATCTTCCCACGACCATGGCGCTATTTCCTCCGGTATCCGGTCTGGAAGTCCACCTGGTTGCGCATTGGCCAGCCGTTGATATACCGCCGTACATTGTCGCAGCAGATGGCGGCGATCTTCCGCTCCGTCTCCTCTGCGGCGAAGCTGACGCCCGCCACATGGGGCGTCAGGATCACATTGCGCATTCGCCGCAGCGGATGTCCCTTGGGCAGCGGCTCCGGCTCCGTCACATCCAGCACTGCGCCATAGAGATGGCCCTCTGCAAGAACCTCTGCCAGATCGTCGGTGACGATCAGGCTGCCTCGCCCCACATTGGCGAGGATGGCGTCCCGCTTCATCGCCAGGAGCCGCTTTTTGTCGAAATAATTCCGGGTCTCCGCCGTCTCCGGCAGGCAGCCCACCACCACGTCGGCCCGGGGCAGCAGGGCCTCGGCCTCCGCCAGCGTCCACACCTCGTCGAATTCCGGCGGCAGCGCCCGCCGCTGCCGGCAGACGCCTATGGTGGTCATGCCGAAGGCCTTGAGCCGCCGCGCGACGTTGGAGCCGATATCGCCGGTGCCGAGGATCAGGGCCGTCCCGCCGAAGAGCAGCTTCTCCGCCCCGGCGGACCGGGCGACGCCACGCTGCTGGTAGCTCCGATAGGCGGGAAGACGGCGGCACAGCGTCAGCAGTCCGCCGAGCACATATTCCGAAATCGTCACGCCAAACGCGCCGGTCGCCGTCGTCAGCGTCACGCCGGCGGGAAACGCCGCGCTTTTCGTATACCGGTCCGCCCCGGACCAGGTGATCTGAAGCCATTTGAGCAGCGGCGCCAGCTCCAGCTCCTCCTCATTCGGCTCCCCGATGATCGCCTCCGCGGTCCGGAACGCCGCATAGCGCATCATCGGCTCGCAGTCCGGCGACAGCGCCACCACCTGAAAATGGTGCCCGGCTGCCTCCCGAATTTTCTGGATCGAGGCAGCGGAGAAGTCCGCCATAATCAGCAGCTCTCTCATGGCGCCTCCTCATCGGGCAGGTCCACATAGATGGGCGCATGGGATACGGCGGGAAGGAACCGCTCCAGGATATCCGCCGTCCGGATTTTCAGCGACGACGTGTTCTTGCAGGGATGGCAGCCGAGGAACTCCTGTTTTGTCACCGGCCGGTCGATGACGAGCTGCACCGCCCCTGCATGGTCGTTCATCAGGGCCAGCACGGTGGCGGAGCCGGGCGTGACGCCCAGCAGCCGCTCCATATCCTCCGGCGAGGCAAAGGACAGTCTGGAGCAGCCGAGCTGCGCCGAGAGGTACTTCGTCTTGAACACCTTGTCTCCCTCGATCAGCAGCAGATAGAACATCGTCTTCTGCCGGTTGCAGAGGAAGAGATTTTTACAGATCACGGTGCCCAGCACCTCGTCCACAGCCTCACAGGCCGCAATGGTGGCCGCCTCGTCGTGATCGACCCGGCCGTAGGGAATTCCGAGCTCGTCCAGCAGCGTATAGCAGGCCGCCTCCACCGCCAGCCGTCCCTCCATCGAAGCAGGGCGGCCCTGTTGCAATGTTGTGATATGCATGTCATTATCCCACCTTGATATAGAGATCGTCCGTGGTCAGGTCCCGTTCGTAGGGGTTGAAATACTCGTTGACAAGCTGCGCGACCTGGTCGGGATCCAGCACATAGTAGGACCCGTCGCCGATCATCTGCGCCGTGCCGGGCAGCGTCTCGTTGACGCCCGCCGTACAGACCTTCAGGTCCCGGGCCAGCCAGAGGATATTGAGCAAATTCAGGTTTGTCACGGTGTTGCGGTTGACGCAGTCGATTGCCGCAGGGATCTTCAGAAGATTCGGAATGTTCAGCCACTGGTCCAGGGCCGCATTGATGAGCTGCCGCTGCACCTGCACCCGCTGCAGGTCTGCCAGAGAGTATCCGGCGCGGAAGCGGGCTACGGTCAGCGCCTCCCTGCCGCCGAGGTGCTGGGTTCCGGCGGTCAGATTGACGCCGTCCAGCTCCATGTCCATGGGGACCTCAAAGTCGATGCCGCCCATGACGTCGACCAGCTCCTCAAAGCCGTTCCAGTCGATCAGCACATAGCCGTCCGGCCGGAAGCCCACGCAGTCCTGCACCAGGTTCAGCAGGGCCTCCATGCCCTCCTCGCCGCAGCCATAATAGCCGTAGGCGCCGTTGATCTTCGGGACGGAATAGGGTGCATAGGTCAACGTATCCCGCGGAATGCTCAGCACGTTGTAGACCTTTTCCTTTTCGTCGATCGTCACGAGCATAATCGTGTCGGTCCGGAGGCCGCCGTCGTCTGTGCCGGCAATCAGCACGGTGGAAACGCCTGCTTTCCGGGTGTCGTCCCGCTTTGACAGCGTGCCGAAGAGCCGCAGCGCGCCATAGCAGAGCCCGGCCAGCAGCGCCAGAATCACCAGCAGCCAGATCAGGCAGCCGCAGCCCCGCTTTTTCTTCCGGCGGGGCGGCGCGTCGTCCTCTTCCTCGTCGTCCACGCGGCGGCGTCCGGCCTGGGCCCTTGCGGCCTGCGTCTGTTTCCGCCTCGGCTGGGATGTCTGCCGCGGCGCGAAATTCTCCCGGAAGCGGTCGTTCGAAAAATCGCTGTTGTAGGCGACGAAGGACGGCGCAGCACCGCTCTCCGGCGTCTCCTCTTCATCGTCCTCCTCCGGCTGTCTGCCATAGTCCCGCGCAGCCTTGTCCGCATTCGCCGCAGCGCTGCGGATGATGGAGTTGTAGCGCTCGTCATAGATTCTGGTTGCTTCCCGGTCCGTCTCCAGCTTTTCGCGCAGCGTTCTTTCCCGCTGCCGGGAGGGCTGTTCCTCGTCCTCCAGGAGCTTCTTCACATCGATCAAGAGATCGTCAATATTGTTGGAATCCGCCATGGCCGTTCTCCTTTCCCAAATCTCTGAGTTTATTGATTTTCCCAGAATTCGGTGGTATGATACACGCAGTGTGTAGATTTGATTTCCAAATTTTACAAGCCTTTTTATTATAGCATATCTTTCTCGTTTTTGGTACTGCTCTTTTCAGGAGGTTTCCCCATGACCGATGTCGCCATTGTCCCCTGCGATTCCTATGACCCCGCCCGCTGCCGGCAGGCGCTGGAGGCCGTCCTTGCGCCCTTCGGCAGTCTTGACTGGATCGTCCCCGGCATGAAAATCGCCATCAAGGCCAACCTTGTCTCCGCCATGAAGCCGGAACGGGCTGCCACAACCCATCCGGTCCTGCTCGCCCAGCTCTCGTCCATGCTGATCGAACGCGGCGCGGAGGTCGTCATCGGCGACAGTCCCGGCGGACTCTACAATGCCGCTTTTGTCGGCACGGTCTATCGTGTTGCCGGACTGGAGGCGGCGGAAGCGGCCGGCGCGCGTCTCAACCGCGATTTTTCTCAGGCCGTGGCCCATTTCCCCGCGGCAAGGGTCGCCCACGAATTTCAATACACCCGCTATCTGGACGACGCCGACGTCATCCTTGACTTCTGCAAGCTGAAATCCCACGGCATGATGGGCATGTCCGCCGCCGCCAAAAATCTCTTTGGCGTCATCCCCGGCACGATGAAGCCGGAATACCATTTCAAATATCCCGACCCCGCCGATTTTGCCAGGATGCTGGTGGACCTCTGCGAATATTTCAAGCCCTGCCTGTGCCTTGTGGACGCCGTGGTCGGCATGGAGGGCAACGGCCCCACCGCCGGAACGCCGCGACAGATCGGCGCGCTGCTGGCCGGACCTTCGCCCCATCGGGTCGATCTGGCCTGCGCCACCCTGATCGGGCTCAAGCGGTCCGATGTCCCCACGCTGGAAGCCGCCTTCGAACGATCTTTGATCCCCGCGGACGCCGAAGACCTGGAAATTTCCGGCGATCTCTTTGCGCTCTCCGATTTTCGGAACGTGGAGGTGCACAACAGCCACCTCTTTACCGGCCGGCTGCCCGGTCCTCTGGGCCAGGCCCAGAGCAAGCTGCTGCAGGCGCTGCTCGGCTCCCGGCCCCAGGTGCAGAAAAAGCGGTGCGTCGGCTGCCGCAAGTGTGAGCAGATCTGCCCGGCTCACGCGATTCAGGTGGAGCACGGCGTTCCGGTCATCGACCGGAAGCGCTGCATCCGCTGCTTCTGCTGCCAGGAGTTCTGCCCCAAGGGCGCCATGCAGGTCCGCCGCTCGCCCCTTGCGCGGCTGCTGAACCGCAGCAATTAATTTCTGGGATGATAGTTGTATTTTGTCCAAACATGCTTTATAATGACTAAGTTATTGAAAAAATCGAAACTTTTCAAATTGAAATAAATAACAGAGAACAGGAGTCTTGACATGAGTACCGCTTTAACCGCACCGTGGCTGAATTTTTACGGCGACATGCCGAAAACCATCAATTATCCGAAGAAAACCATCTTTGAGATGGTTCAGGAGGCCGCAAGAAAAAATCCGGACCACATTGCCTATGAATTCCAGGGCAAGCAGACAAGCTATAAGGAGTTCATCGCCCGCATCGAGCTGGCTGCCAAAGCCCTGCTGGCCCAGGGTATCAAAAAAGGCGACCGCGTAACCATCTGCATGCCCAACACGCCGCAGGGCGTCGACCTCTTCTACGCCTGCAACCGGATCGGCGCCGTCGCCAATATGATCCACCCGCTGTCGGCCACCGGCGAGATCGCCTTCTACCTGAATTTCTCCCACAGCAAGCTGATTCTGACCGTCGACATGTTCTATTACAAGGTCGCTGAGACGCTGCCGGAGCTGAAGGACCCCTGTAAAATCATCGTGGCGCGGATCCAGGACGAGCTTCCGCCCGTGCTGAAAGTTGGCTATGAGCTGACCAAGGCCCGCAAGATCAAAAAGCTGCCGAAGAAATGCGGCAACTATATCTGGTGGAATGAATTCATCGCGGAGGGCAGAAAATACAAGGGCAATCTGCCGAAGAATCCCATCCGCTATGACGAGGGCGCTGCCATTCTCTACTCCGGCGGCACCACCGGCACCACCAAGGGCATCCTGCTCTCCAGCCTGAACTTCAATGCGCTCGGCCTGCAAACAATTGCCGCCTCCGGCTATTATCCGAACATTTCCAACATGAAGATGCTGTCCGTTATGCCGCTGTTCCACGGCTTTGGCCTGGGCATCGGCATCCACACGGCCCTGATCGGCGGCGCGACCTGCATCCTGGTGCCCCAGTTCAACGTCAAGATCTACGCCGATCTGCTGATGAAGAAAAAGCCCAACTTCATCCCCGGTGTGCCCACGCTGTTCGAAGCGCTGTTGCGGGCCGAGAAGCTGGAAAATGCCGACCTCAGCTTCCTGCGGGGTGTTTTCTCCGGCGGCGACTCCCTGTCCATTGAGCTGAAGAAGAAGGTCGACGCCTTCCTGACCGCCCACAATTCCCCCGTCCAGATTCGCGAGGGCTACGGCACGACCGAATGCGTCACCGCCTCCTGCCTGACGCCCTTCAATATGTATCGCGAGGGCTCCATTGGCATCCCCTTCCCGGATACCTTCTATAAGATCGTCAAGCCCGGCACCACCGAGGAAATGGCGCCCAACATGGACGGCGAAATCTGCATCTCCGGCCCGACGGTGATGCTCGGCTATGTGGACAACCCGCAGGAGACCGCGGACACGCTGCGCCGCCACAGCGACGGCCGCATCTGGCTCCACACCGGCGACCTCGGCTTCATGGACCGCGACGGCTTCGTCTACTTCCGCCAGCGGATCAAGCGCATGATTATCACCTCCGGCTATAACGTCTACCCCTCTCAGGTGGAGAATATCATCGACAGCCACGAGAAGGTCCTGCTCTCCTGCGTCGTCGGCGTCAAGGACTCCTACAAAATGCAGAAGATCAAGGCGTTTATCGTGCCGAAGCCCGGCATCGAGCCGGACGACGCCCTGAAGGAGGAGCTGCTGGCCTACCTGCGCACCAAGGTCGCCAAATACTCCATGCCCTATGATATCGAGTTCCGGCAGGAGCTTCCGAAGACGCTGGTCGGCAAGGTTGCCTACCGCATTCTGGAAGAGGAGGCCAACGAACAGGAGGAAGCCCGCCTGAAGGCCTCTGAGCATCAGCAGTAATCAAAAAAAGCGGGTGCTGTTTGACCGCAGCATCCGCTTTTTCGGAGGTTTTTCCTTGGAAAAAGCACGCATCTCTGAATTGGATATCTTCCGGGGCATCTGCATCCTCGGCGTGTTCTGTTCGCATATTTACTTTGATCTGGCGGAGTTTCTGGGGCTGGAGCTTCCATTGTCCCATGCGCTGACGCTGCTCTTCCAGTATGGCGGCATCCTCTTCGTGCTGCTGTCCGGCGTCTGTGTGACGCTTGGCTCCCACAGCGTCCGCCGCGGCCTCGTCGTATTGGGCTGCGGCCTGCTGATTACGGCCGTGACCTACGGCTTCGGCCGGCTGACCGGCAGCAGCGCCGCCTATGTGTGGTTCGGCGTCCTGCACCTGCTGGGCATCTGCATGCTGATTTATCCCCTGCTCCGTCCGCTGCCCACCTGGGCGCTGGCCGTGCTGGGCACGCTGATCGTAATCCTCGGCTACTGGTTCGAAACGCGCACAGTCTCCGTGCCCTGGCTTTTCCCGCTGGGCCTTCTGGCCCCGGGCTTCTACTCGGCGGACTACTGGCCGCTCTTCCCCCATCTCGGCTTTTTCCTGCTGGGCGTAGTTCTCGGACGGACCGTCTACCGGGATAAACAGCCGCTTCTTCCGCAGCTTCAGGGCAAATGCCGGTTTCTCTCCCTCTGCGGCCGCCACAGTCTGATCCTCTATCTGATCCAGCAGCCCCTCACCATGGCCCTGCTGGCTCTGTTTTTTCCCCATTGACCGGGGACTCAGGAATATTTTTAGAAAAGCGCAAGGGCGGCCGTAACGGCCGCCCTTCTGTTTTCTCAGGTCCAGGAATTTCGGATCTGTTCCAGTGTGCGGATCGCCCGGACGGAAAAGTCCCCGGTAACCACCGGGCTTTGGAGAAGCCCCTTTTCCAGACAATCCCGAATATGCCGCGCCTCGTAGATCAGCTCATGTGCGCAGGGAAACTCCGCCCGCTCCTCTGTGCCGTCCTTTCTGTGGAGCACAGCACAGCGGGCCTTCCAATAGTCCGGCAGCTCCGCCCAGCCCTGCTCGCCATAAATCACGGCGCGGTTCTCCAGCGGCGCCACCGTGCTGTTCTTCGCGGAAAACAGCACGCCGCTTTCCATCCGCCCGGAGAGCACATACTGCTCTTCCACATCCGTACCGGGATGGACGGTCCGGAAGCCGTGATATCCGGCCACGGAACATCCAAACAAAAATTGCAGCAGCTCGATCACATAGATGGCGCTGGACAGCAGCGGTCCGCCGCCTGCCGATGCGTCATACATCCAGGTATTATAGGAGGCGTCAAAGGAATGGTTGAATTCCGCCATCCGGACCGTTCCCAGGGCGCCGCTGTCGATCCAGCGCCTGACCTCCAGTACCGCTGGCAAAAACAGCATCTTCTGGGCCTCCATCAGAAACAGGCCCCGCTCCGCCGCCAGTTCAAACAGCGCCTTCGTTCCGGCGGCAGAGGTCGTGCATGGCTTTTCGCAGACCACATGCTTGCCGTGCAGCAGGGCCTCCCTGGCCCACGGCTCATGCTGTGCATTCACCGTCGAGATATAGACCGCGTCCACCTCCGGGTCCTCCAGCAGCGCCATATGGCAGCCGTAGGCCCGGGGAATTCTCCATTCAGCCGCCTTTTCCGCCGCTTTTTCCAGCGTTCTGGAGGACAGCGCGGCAATTTCCCCGGCCCCGCTTTCCCGGACTGCGGCAATAAATCGGGGCGCGATCGACGAGGTGCTCAAAATTCCATAGCGTATCATTTCAGCCTCCTCCAGCCGCCTCAGTGCCGCTTCAGCCGGGAGCAGATCAGCTTCACCATCTCCTGGGAGGCCGGTGTCTGAAGCTCCCGCCGAAGCTGAATTCCCAGCCGCCGGTAGACCGGCGGAGACAGCGGCCGCAGAATCACGCCGTCCGACCGGTTCCGTACCGCCAGCTCCGGCAAAAAACAGATCCCAATTCCCTTGGCAACCATAGTCAGCAAAACGGCGTCGTCCTCCGTCTCCAGCCGCAGCGTATTCTTTGACGCTGCAAATTCGCCAAGGACCGCGGCATAGGCGTCGTTATAG
>Ga0129308_1000657_pt1 | contig 47362 bp, 43 predicted proteins | sample L827metagenome_FD_94440 | JGI IMG/M metagenome (GOLD analysis project Ga0129308, IMG submission 94440) | Ring-tailed lemur group fecal microbial communities from Wisconsin, USA - L827 metagenome | ecosystem: Host-associated > Mammals > Digestive system > Large intestine > Fecal | place: USA... | reverse complement strand
GGCAGTCCATAGTGATTGCCCTCCCTCTGTAGAAGTTGTGTGGTAACTTCATTCTACCACGGGGAGAGAAATCACTATGGATTTTTTACTCAAGTGTCCAACTTGATTTTACAATCAACCAACTTTTTTCAAGAGAAAGGACCGGGGTTTGGGAAAACAGCAGCCACGCGGCGGAGCGAAAACGAAGAAAGTGACCTTGAGTTTTCTGAAAAGTTTGATATGATAGGAAAAAAGACTGTGGGAGGAGGGGAGCACCCATGAAAAGGACGGATTCGGCATATACGGAAAAGCATCTGATGGCCGCGTTTTTCCTGACCGCGCTGGCGGGACTGCTGTTTTTGAGCTGGAGCTTTTGGAAAAGCGATGCCGGAGATGCCCTGCCGCTGCGCAACACCAGCCGGCTGGAGCTCGTTACCTCCTATCACGACGGTATCCAGATCCAGACAGCCCAGCTGCCGGACAGGACGCCGCTGAGCGTGATGTTCAAGACCACCCACACCAAGGTGGAGGTCTACGCGGAGGAGGAACTGATTTACCGCAGCGGCTGGGAGGAAAAATCCTTTCCCAAGTCTCCCGGTACGCTTTGGCATATCGTCTCCGTTCCGGAGGGACATGCCGGCGGTACGCTGCGTATCTGCATTTATCCCGTCTACGCGAATTTTTACGGCAATACTTCCGTGCTTTACTGCGGGACCAAAAGCGCCTGCGTGCTGGAGCGGCTCACGGACATCCTGCCCATCCTGATCATCAACTGCGTCATTGTATTTGCCGGCATCCTCAGCATTTTCCTGCACTTCTTCACCAGAAGCCGCCGGGAAAAGCATGAGATCGGGGGCTTTTTGTGCCTGGGATTGTTTGCCCTGACCATCGTGGTGTGGTCATTGTGCCAGTGTGGCTTTTTACAGTTTGTCATCCCGGATGGCCGGACACTGTACTTCGTGGACTTTTTCAGCTTTTTCCTGTTCCCTGTGCCGTTCAACCTGTTCGTCTACACGGTGTGCCGCACCAAGTACCGCCGGGGATTTGCCGCTTTGTCAGTGGTGTACCTTGTCAATATGGTGCTGGAAACAGCCATTCAGATGACCGGATTGCTGGATATCTTCCAGATGATGAGCGTCACCCATGTCCTCATGGCGGTAAATGGCGTGTATGTGTTCTGGGCCATTGGCCGGGAAGTCCGCCTGACGGACAACGAGAATGCCAAACGCTTCCGCCTGCCGCTGTACATCGTCATGGTGTTCGGCCTGGCGGAGCTGGCCGCCTACTATTTCCGGGGCTTCCGGGACACCTCAATTTTCCTGCCCACCGGCACGATTTTGTTCATCGTCATGCTGGTGTGGATCCAGGTGGCCCAGTATTACCGCACCATGCTGGAGGAGCAGAAGCTGGCCTATTTTGAAAAGCTGGCCAACATGGACATCCTGACGGAGGCCCTGAACCGCAACGCCTATGAGGATACCCTCAAGCGCCTGGAACGGCAGGAGCTGGAAGTGAAGGCCACCTGCGTGGTCCTGTTCGATATCAATGATATGAAGTATATCAACGACAACTTCGGCCATGAGAAGGGAGACGAGGCGCTGAAGAGCTGCTACCACTGCATCCGGCAGTCCTTTGACCCCTCCGGCAAGTGCTTCCGTATCGGCGGTGACGAATTCGTCTATATTGCGTGCAGTGCCCAGGACCTGGCGGCGGAGAAGCAGCGCTTTGAGGAGCTGATCCTGCGGGAGAGCGAAAAGTTCGAGTTTCCCTTCAGCGTGGCCTGCGGCTACGCCAGCTATGACCCGGCCCGGGACCGGACGGTGCGGGATGTGATCCGACGCAGCGATGAGATGATGTATCAAAACAAAAAGAAAAAAGAGCCCCGCAGCGGACTTGCGGCGGAGTGTGTCCGGGCCGCGGAAAGTCCGGTTCAGTCATAAAAAAACGGCTCCCGTGCCAGGCACGGGAGCCGGGTGTTTTTCAGGCGGCGGTGCGGCGCAGGGCGGGAGTCCGCTCCAGCGCCCGCAGCAGCAGGGTGCCCAGCACATAGCAGGCGATGGCCTCGCCAAGGCCCACGGTGAAGGCGTTGAGGGCGTAGGCGGGCCAGAAGGCGGCACCGTCCAGGGTGGCGAAGTAGGCGATCTCCGCGCCCACGATGACGGCGTTGCAGATGACCGGGGGCAGGGGGGCCAGCCAGCGGTTTTTCACCTTGGAGGTCCAAATGGCCGCCAGCAGCGTGGCCAGGGTGCCGAAGATCCAATCCAGCACGTAGGGAGAGCCCAGCAGGTTTGCCAGGAAGCAGCCCACCGCCAGGCCGGGAATGGCCTCCGGGAACAAAAAGGGCAGCACGGTCATGGCCTCGGCTACCCGCAGCTGCACGCCGCCGTACTGGGGAATGGGTAAAAACAGCGTCAGAGCGGCGTAAATGCCGGCGATGATGCCGGCTGTGGCCAGCCGGCGGGTGGAAAATCGGGATTTGGACATGAAAAAAGACCTCCTTAAAATAGGGTGGAGGCCTGAACACACGCAGAAACGACCCGCGAAAGGCGCGGGCGACCTCCATTTTTTTGTTTAGAGAACGGTCAGCGAATGCTGCCGAACGAACACCGCAGAGGCGGCGCTTGGACAGGGAGATGGCACCTGTCAATTGGGCAGTATACCACAGGGAAAGAGGAAAGGCAAGCAAAAAGTGCGCCGCCGGGATTTTTCCCGGCGGCGTTTCGTTCAGTTTGCGGTCTTTACAATGACCAGCACCAGGCCGCTGTTTCCATCAGCGGTCTCCTGGGCGGTGTAGTCCAGCCCGGATTCGTCCAGCTGGGCCAGAAGCGTGTCATATTCCTGGGCAGTGAGGTCGAATTCCGCTTGTCCCTCCGACTCCCGGTCCGGCGTGCGGCCTGCCAGCAGGTCCAGCTGCAGTCCCTCCGGCGGCAGGGTGACAGTGGCACAGGGGAGCAGCGATCCACTGTAAGCCGCCATGGCCGGAGCTTCTTCCAGGGCCTGCCCGGCGGCGGGCTCGGCGGAGCCGCCGTCCTGGGCTTCCGTGCCGGCGGTCTCATAGAGATCGATCGCTTTTTTCTCCTGGGGAGAGGCATCCTCTGCCGTCGTTCCCGCGCTTTTCAAGGCTCCCTGCTCCAGGGCGGCGGGCGCCTCCTCCGCTGCCGGCTCCTCTACGGCGGCGCTTTCGGCCACGGCGGTGTCCATGGCGGCCAGAGAGGCGGCGGATTCCGTTTTGGCGCCGCCGGAGAGCAGGTCCCGCAGCGGCAGCACCAGCACGGCCACCGCGAAGCAGGCGGCCAGCGGCAGCAGTATTTTCTTCCAGGGGGTGCGGCGGGATGCCTTTGCAGGCGTGCCGCTTTGGCGGACCGCCGTCATGACGGCTTCGGTGAAGCCGTCGGGGACTTCCGTATCTTCCGCGTCCGGAAATGATGCCCGAATGGCCAAGGCGTCATCCACATAGGCCCGACAGGCGGGACATTCGTCCAGGTGGTCCCGGATACGGAGCATTTCCTCCGGAGACAGCTCCCCGTCCACATACAGGTCCAGCAGGGCCGCAAACGCTTTGCAATTTGTCATAGTCAGCCCTCCCTTTCTGCTTTTTTGGACGCAGGAGGCGGTGAAAAGTTCCCGCTGCCCAGTAAAAAGTTTCGCAGCTGCTTCCGCCCCCGGTTGATGCGGGATTTCACCGTGCCAACATCCACACCCAGGACCTGGGAGATCTCATCGTAGCTCAGCTGGTGCATCTCCCGGAGAATGAGCACCTGCCGGTGGTCCGGCGTCAGGGACTGAAGCCCCGCTTCGATCTGCTCCCGCAGCTCTGCTTGCTCCGCCCGCTCCTGGGGAGAGGGGGCGGGGTCCCGCACCTCCACCCGTGCTTCCTCGTCATTGAGGGACGGGCCGGCGGCGTTTTGGCGGCGGCCCTCCCGCCGCAGCAGGTCCACGCAGGCGTTGGAGACCAGCCGGTACAGCCAGGTGGAAAAGCTGGCGTCTCCCCGGAAAAACGGGAGGCCCTGCCAGGCGGACAGGAAGGCCTCCTGGGCGGCCTCCTCGGCGTCCGCCGGATTTTTGCACATGCGGGTGGTGAGGGCCAGCACCCGCTTTTCGTACAGCTTGACCAGCTGTTCAAAGGCGGACTGGTCCCCCTGGCGGGCATCGTCCACCCATTGCTGCTCTTGTCTTTCCATCATGTCAGATCCCTTTTGATCCCTTTCGTCACCTGATATACATCCTCCAGCGTGTTCATCTGCACGATCTTTTCCTTGTAATAGCCGGAGTGGGGCACGCCCTTGAGATACCAGCAGTAGTGCCGCCGGGCCTCCAGCACCGCCACCCGCTCGCCCTTGTACTGGGCGGCCAGCTCAAACTGGCGGACGGCGGTGTCACACCGCTCCGCCAGAGGCGGCGGAGGCGGGATGGGCGTTCCCTCCAGGGCGGCCTTGGCCTGTTGGAACAGCCAGGGATTGCCGAAGCAGCCCCGGCCGATCATGGCCATGTCCGCCTTTGTATGCTGCAAAATGCGGACGGCGTCCTCCGGCTTCCAGATGTCGCCGTTGGCGATGACGGGGACGGACACCGCTTCCTTGACCGCCCGGATGCAGTTCCAATCCGCCGCGCCGCCGTACATCTGGGCCCGGGTACGGCCGTGGACCGCCACGGCGGAAATGCCGGCGGCCTCCAGGGTCCGGGCAAACTCCACGCAGTTGCAGCTGCCCATGTCCCAGCCTCGGCGGAATTTGGCGGTGACGGGGACAGACACGGCCTTTACCACCGCCTCCACGATGTGCCCGGCCTTGTCCGGGTCCTTCATCAGCGCGGAGCCGTCGCCGTTGTTCACGATCTTTCCCATGGGGCAGCCCATGTTGATGTCGATGATATCGGCGCCGGTCTGCTCCAGGGCGATTTGGGCCGCTTCCGCCATGCACGCGGGGTCGCTGCCGAAGATCTGCACGGCGGCGGGGTGTTCTCCGGGGAACTGGCGGAGGAGGGAGAAGGTCTTTTTGTCGTGGTAGCACAGGGCCTTGGAGGAGATCAGCTCCGTGACGGTATAGCCCGCCCCCAGCTCCGAACAGATCTGCCGGAAGGCGGCGTCTGTGACGCCGGCCATGGGCGCCAGAGCCAGGCGGGAATCGATTTCCACAGTTCCAATACGCATGGGACAGCCTCTTTCTCAATAAAATCTCAAACTATCATACCATGGCGGAACAAAAAAGTCCACCGTCAGCCGCTTCCTGCCAGCCGATGGAAAGGAGGGGTTTCCCAGCCTCTTTTCCCGACGGGATTTTCCCAATATACGCTGTAAAATGATGGAAAATCACAACTTTGGGAGGGACAGGCTGTGGGGCACGGTCAGATCATATTGGGACAGGAGCAGCGGCGACGGCTGCTGGCCATGGGCATCCGTTTTTTCCTGGCGGCGGCCCTGACCGCCAGCGGGACGCCGGGGGGCTACGCCCCCTTTGCCCTGGGCTGTGTGGCGGCGGCCGGCGGGGGACCGTTGGGCGCGGCGGCACTGGCGGGCACGGGGATTGGCGCGGTGCTGTTCCTGCGCTTTTCCCGGGCGCTGCCCCATATGGCGGCGGCGGTCCTGCTGTTCACCGCGGCCCAGGCCTTCCGGGGCAGCCGCCTTTTGACCAAGCGGCGGACGGTTGCCCTGACGGCGGCGGGTATCTTTTTGGCGGTGGGGAGCATTTACGTTATTCAGTCCCTGTCGCCGCTGGACAACGCTGCCCCCTGTGCCGCGGCGGCGGTGCTGACGGGGCTTTCCGCCTGGTATTTCCATCCCCTGCTGGAGCAGGAGCGGGAGCGGCTGGAGCCGGACAGCCTGCTGTTTTTGGGGGCGGCGCTGCTGCTGGCCCTGGCGGATGTGACGGTGGGGGAGCTGTCCCTGGGCAGGGCGTTTTTGAGCCTGCTGCTGCTTTACACCGCCTGCCAGCGGGGCGGCGCCGCCGGTGCCGCGGCGGGGCTGGGCATCGGCCTTATGACGGATTTCTGCACCGGCTCCGGCGGCGTGCTGTTCGGCGGGGCCTACGGCCTGGGCGGATTGCTGGCCGGGCAAAGCGGCGGACGGCGCAGCCGCGCGGCGCTGTGGTATCTGGCGGGGGTGTTCACGGCGCTGCTGCCGGTGAAAAACCAGCTGGCGGTGCCGTTGCTGCTGGAGGCGGTGTTCGGCACGGGCGTTTTTTTGATGCTGCCGGGGCGGCTGTTTGACGGCAAGCGGGTGCTGCACGCTCCGGCGGCGGACAGCGGCAGCGGCCGGGAGCGGCTCCGGGCCCAGCTGAACCGCACCGCCGCGGCCCTGCGGGACCTGTATGACAGCATGGGCCGGGGAACGCCGCCCTCCACAGAGGAAAATCCGGCGGTCGTCTTTGACCGGGCGGCGGAGAAGGTGTGCCGGGGCTGCGCGCTGTGCGACCTTTGCTGGCAGCGGGAATACACGGGGACCTTCAACGCCCTCAACGACGCCACCCCCTATCTTCTGGAGCGGGGGCGGGCCATGGCCAAGGACTTTCCCGCCTATTTCGCCGACCGCTGCATCCACTTGCAGGACTTGCTGGCGGCCATCAACGGAGAGCTGTCAGCCTTTTTGCTGCGGCGGCAGTACCGGCGGCAGCTGGAGGAGACCCGCCGCAGCGCCCAGGGCCAGTACGCCCAGCTCAGTGACCTGCTCAGCGCCACCGCCGCGGGACTGGGAGAGGCCGTCCCGGCCTCGGCCCCGGCGGCGGAGAGCCGCATCGGCGCCGCCCTGCGGCCCAAAGAGGGGGAGAGCGTCTGCGGAGACACGGTGGTGTCCTTCCGGACGGACGGCGGCCTCCTCTGTCTGCTGTTGGCGGACGGCATGGGCAGCGGGGAGGGGGCACGGAAGGAATCCGCACTCACCTGCCGGCTGCTGCGGCAGTTCCTGGAGGCGGGCATTGAACCGGAAGCGGCCCTCAAGACGCTGAACGCCGCTATGGCCCTGCGGGGGGCGGAGACCGGCAGCTTCACCACCGTGGACCTCATTACCTGCCGGACGGAAACGGGGGAGACCGCTTTTTACAAGTTCGGCGCCGCCCCCAGCTACGTGAAAAAGGGCGGCACCGTCCGCCGCATCACCGGCGGCACCCTGCCGGTGGGGCTCCGTGGCACGCCATCGTCCCCGGATGTGACCCGGGCCACCCTGGCACCGGGAAGCTTTGCCGTCATGGTCAGCGATGGGGTGGCGGACCCGGGCCGGGACGAGTGGCTCCAGGACCTGCTGGCCGGCTGGGAGGGAGAGGACCCCCAGGAGCTGGCAGGCCTCATCCTCCGGGAGAGTATCCGCCGGGAGGGCCTTCAGGACGACTGCGGCATCCAGGTGCTGTACCTGCCCAAGACCAATGGAAAAAGCGTGTAGCGGCGGTATAAAATTGCTTCCGCTGAGACAAAATGGAACCATCAAACTGTGGATACAGGAGGCGTGCAGCGGATGGTGAAAGGCATTTCCAGACGGGTGGTCGTAGTGGACTCCCCGGACCAGCGGTATTTTGAGCAGGCAATCTTTATCGTGCGGAATGACGCGGCGGGGGAGGGCGTCACGGCCCAGGCCCTGGTGGAGGAGGCACGGCGGGTGGCCCGGAATTACGCCGGCGGCGACCACGGCCGGTTCAGCCGGGCATGGCGGGAGCTGACCCCGGCGGTGTATACCCTCATCGGCGCGGGGGGCATCGGACTTGTGTGGATGCTGGCTTCGCTGGTATAACAAAACGGCAGACGCTTTTGCGTCTGCCGTTTTGTTTTGTCAATGGTCAGCTGCCGCGAAATACCGCCGGGTGGCTTCCGCGTCGGCGGCGATCTGGGCTTTCAGAGCATCCAGAGAGTCGAAGCGGACCTCGTCCCGCAGATGCTCGAAAAACTCCAGGCGCAGCGTCTTTCCGTACAGGTCTCCCTCAAAATCCAGCAGGCAGGCCTCCACGGTGATGTCCGTGCCGTTGTTGACCGTGGGACGGGTGCCCACGTTGGTGACGGCGGCGTAGCTGGCGCCCTCCGGCAACGTGGCCCGGGTCACGTACACGCCGTGGCTGGGCACCAGCACATGGGGCGGGATGATGAGGTTCGCGGTGGGATACAGGCGGGAGGAGCCGATACCCCGCCCGTGGCGGACGGCGCCCGTCAGGGTGTGGGGGTGGCCCAGGAAGCGGTTGGCCCGGCTGATCTGCCCCAACTCCACCAGGCGGCGGATGTACGTGGAGCTGACGGTGATACCGCCCACCTCCACCTTGGGGATGATGTCGCAGCCGAGGCCCAGCTCCGCGCACTTTTGGACCAGCAGCTCGGGACTGCCCTGGTTTTTGTGGCCGAAGTGGTGGTCGTGGCCCGCCACCAGATGGACGGCGTGGTAGCGGCCCACCAAAATGTCCGTGACAAATTTGTCCCAGGGAGTGGTCATCATCTCCTGGTCGAAGGGGACCATGATGACCTCCTGGATGCCGTACAGCCGGCGCACCAGCTCCCGCCGGTCCTCCGCAGAGTTGATGAGGGGACAGGGGACGCCGGTGACTACTTCCTTCGGCGGCCGGTCAAAGGTGAACACCGCCGGAGTGACGCCCCGCTGGGCCGCCGCCTCCACAGTGCGCCGCAGCAGGGCGGCGTGGCCCAGATGGACTCCGTCGAAGAAGCCCAGGGCAATGACTTTTTCCTTGATGGACATGGCGTTACGCTCCAAAGAAATTCTTGATGGATGTCAATGTGCCGCCCTCGGCCCGGGACAGGCACAAAAATGTGCCGTCCTGTCCGCAGACGCGGTACGTACCGTCAGGCGTGCCGGGAAGCGTGATGGGGTTGCCGCAGCGGACCCGCTTTTCCTGCTTGTCCGACCGGACGGTCACCGCCGGGTACCGGGCAAACAGGCTGTCCGTGGGCAGAAGCAGGGCTTCGCCCTTTTCCTGCACGTCCTCCAGCGTGACGGCCTGGGCCAGAGTGTATCCGGCGGCCATGGTGCGGCGGAGGGAGTACAGCGTGCCGCCGCAGCCCAGTGCCTTACCGATATCGTGGCAGAGGGTGCGGATATAGGTGCCCTTGGAGCAGACGCAGCGGAACACATAATCCGTCTCACTGACCTGCTCCAAAAGCTCCAGCTCGTAAATGGTGATGCTCCGGGGCTTCCGGGTCACCTCCTGGCCCTTGCGGGCCAGATCATAGAGCTTTTGCCCGTTGATCTTGATGGCGGAGTACATGGGCGGGACCTGCTGGATGGGCCCCAGAAAACGGGCCATGGCGGCCTCCACCTCCGCCCGGGACACGGTGACGGGGCGGGTCTCCAGCGTCTCACCGGAGATGTCCTGGGTGTTGGTCACCTGGCCCAGCCGAAGCCCGGCCACATATTCTTTGCGGCTGTTTTCCGCGAACTCCACCGCCCGGGTGGCCTGTCCCACGAACACCGGCAGCACGCCGGTGGCCATAGGGTCCAGGGTGCCGCCGTGGCCCACCCGCTTTTCACGGAGTATGCCCCGGATCTTGGCACACACATCCATGGAGGTCCAATTTTCGGGCTTATCGATGATGAGGATGCCGTTGGGCATGGGGCACCTCAGCTTTCGTAGTCCGGCGCCGTCTGGGCCACCGCCGCCAAAATCTGCCGCTTGGCCTCGGCCCATGGGGCCTCCACCGTGCAGCCGGCCGCCGCCGCGTGGCCGCCGCCGCCCAGCATCCGGCACACCTGGGTGGCGTTCACCCGGGCACCGGTGCGGACGGACATCTTCCAGACATCCGGCCGCAGCTCCCGCATGGTGATGGCGCAGTCCACGCCTTCTATCTGACCGCCCAGGGCGGAGAGGTCCTCGGCGTCGCTCTCCGTGGCAGACACCTTTTCCATCAGGGACATGGGCACGGACAGCACCGCCACCCGGTCACGGTCATAAAACTCCGCCGTGGAGAGCATGGCGCCCTCCAGCTGCATCCGCTTGCGGCTCTTGGTGCGGAAAAACACCTTGTTGACGGTGTGGTAGTCGATGCCGGTGGCCATGAGGGCCGCCGCCACCGCATGGGTGTTGGAAGTGGTGTTGCCGTAGGCGAAGCAGCCGGTGTCCGTGGACACGGCCACATACAGCGGCAGGGCCATTTCCGCCGTGATGGGGCCCAGATGGGCCAGAATGCTGTACATCAGCTCGCCGCAGGCCGCCGCCTCCGGGCGGACGATGTTGGCCGCGCCGAAGTGCTCGAAAGAAGGGTGGTGGTCAATGGCAAGGTCGATGCGTCCGGCATAGGCCTTGGCATTCTCCGGCAGCAGGCCCAGGGTGGCGATGTCCGTGGACACCACCTTGTCCGGCAGAAAGTCCGCCGGGGCCTCGTAGGGCCGGGCATAGGGAGCGGTGGTGGCGGTCAGCTCCGGGTTTGGCAGAAGATACGCCGTCTTGCCCAGGGCCCGCAGCCCGGCGCACAGGGCGGCGGCGCAGCCCACGGTGTCGCCGTCGGGGCGGACATGGGTCAAAATCAGCACACGGTCAAAGCTCCGCAGCAGCTCCGCGGTCTCGGAAACGGTCAGCATGGCTCACGCCTCCTCGTCCGGCAGAACGGTGTCGTTGTCGGGGTTGACGGGCTTGACCTTGCTGGGGTCCCGCAGCACCTCCAGAATGTGGGCACCGTGCTGGATGGAGTCGTCGGCGATGAATTGCAGCTCCGGCGTGTAGCGCAGCTGCAAAGCCCGTCCCAGCTCCCGGCGCAAAAATCCGGAGGCGGACTTGAGGCCCTTCAGGACCTCCTTTTCCCGGCTCTTGTCCAGGGCGCTGACATATACACGGGCATAGCGCAAATCCCCGGTGGTGTCCACCCGGATGATGGAGACCATACCGGAGGAAACACGGGGGTCTTTTAAGCGGCGGAGCTGGTCGGCCAGCTCCCGCTGGATCTCTTCGTTGATACGGCCGATTCGATTGCTGGGCATGAATGGGCCTCCTTTCTAAAGGTAAAAAAGAACCGAGACGGCGACGCGGTCGCCGCCCCGGTTTCGTATTTGCGTTACTGGGGAACTTCCTCCATGGTGAAGCCCTCGATAATATCGCCTGCCCCATGAAATTCTATTTCATGGGGACCCGCACAGGGACTTGCGTGGGACAAATGAATTGTCCCGCGCCAAGGTTTTGCCTTGCAAAACACTTGGACCCGCTGGCGCGGGAAGCCGCTTTGCGGCTCAGGAAGGCGACTGGAGGGAAAGGGGCGGCGGAACGCGGCAGAAGTTACTGGGGAACTTCCTCCATGGTGAAGCCTTCGATGATATCGCCTTCCTTGATATCATTGAACTTCTCCACGGTCAGGCCGCACTCAAAGCGCTGGACGACCTCCTTGGCGTCGTCCTTGAACCGCTTCAAGGAGGCCAGGCTGCCCTCGTGGATGACGATGCCGTCCCGGACCACCCGGACAGAGCAGGCCCGGACGATCTTGCCGTCCAGCACGTAGCAGCCGGCGATGGTGCCCACGCCGGAGACCTTGTAAGTCTGGCGGACCTCCGCGTGGCCCAGGACCACCTCCCGGTACTTGGGAGCCAGCATACCCTTCATGGCGGCCTCGATCTCGTCGATGCAGTCATAGATGACCCGGTACATCCGCATATCCACGTTCTGACGCTGGGCGCCGTCGCGGGCGGCGGCGTCGGGGCGGACGTTGAAGCCCACGATGATGGCGTTGGAGGAGGCGGCCAGCATGACATCGGACTCGTTGATGGCGCCCACGCCGCCGTGGATGACACGGACGTTGACCTCGTCGTTGGAGAGTTTTTCCAAAGAGGCCTTCACCGCTTCCACGGAGCCCTGGACGTCGGCCTTGACGATCAGGGCCAGCTCCTTGCGTTCGCCGGCCTGGATCTGGTCGAACAGGTTCTCCAGAGACACCTTCTGCACCGGCGCGGCGGCCTTGGCCTTTTCCTCGGCCTTGCGCTGCTCCACCAGTTCCCGGGCCATGCGCTCATCGGCCACGGCGAAGAAGGGACTGCCGGCGGTGGGCGCCTCGGAAAGGCCGGCGATCTCCACGGGAACGGAGGGGCCGGCTTCCGTCAGGCGGGCGCCCTTGTAGTCGGTCATGGTGCGGACACGGCCCACGGCGGTGCCGGCGATGATGATGTCGCCCTGCTTCAGGGTGCCGTTCTGCACCAGCAGGGTGGCGACGGGGCCCCGGCCCTTGTCCAGGCGGGCCTCGATGACGGTGCCCTGGCCGGCGCGGTTGGGGTTGGCCTTCAGTTCCTGGACCTCCGCCAGCAGCACCAGGTTCTCCAGCAGGTTGTCAATGCCGATGTTCTTCTTGGCGGAGATCTTGCAGACGATGGTGTCGCCGCCCCACTCCTCGGGTACCAGGCCGTATTCCGTCAGCTGCTGCATGACGCGGTCGGGGTTGGCGTTTTCCTTGTCGATCTTGTTGACGGCCACGATGATGGGGATATTGGCGGCCTTGGCGTGGTTGATGGACTCCACGGTCTGGGGCATGATGCCGTCGTCGGCGGCCACCATCAAAATGGCGATATCGGTGATCATGGCACCGCGGGCGCGCATGGAGGTGAAAGCCTCATGGCCCGGGGTGTCCAGGAAGGTGATGGGCTTGCCGTTGATCTGGACCTGATAGGCGCCGATGTGCTGGGTGATGCCGCCGGCCTCGCCGGCCGCCACGTTCGTGTTCCGCACGGCGTCCAGCAGGGAGGTCTTGCCGTGGTCCACGTGGCCCATGACAACGACGACGGGCGCCCGGGGCACCAGGTCCTCCGGCTTATCCTCATGGTCATCGATGAGCTTTTCCTCAATGGTGACCACAACTTCCTTCTCCACCTTGCAGCCCAGCTCCTCGGCGATGATGGCGGCGGTGTCGAAGTCGATGATTTGGCTGAGGGAGGCCATGACGCCGTTTTTCATCAGGCACTTGACCACCTCGGCGCCGGTCTTCTTCATGCGGCTGGCCAGTTCGCCCACGCTGATTTCGTCGGGGATCTGGACCTTCAGGGGCGCCTTCTTGGCGATTTCCAGTTGGAGCTTGCGCATCCGCTCGGCCTCATCCTGCTTGCGCTTGTTGGAGAAGGTCATGTTGCCCCGGCGCTGGTTGTTGTTGCGGAACTTCTCCTTGCCGCCCTTCTGCTGCATCCGCGCTCCGCGCTCGCCGCCCAGGTCCTCCAGACGCTCGTCGTACTTGGCCAGGTTCACGTCGCCGCCCTTGCGGGTGTCCACGATCTTCTTCTGGGGGACGCGGGTGGTGGGCTGCTGCACCGGCTGCTGAACGGGCTTTGCCTGCTGCGCCGGCTGCTGAGCCTGCTTAGGGGTGGGAGCGCCCTGGCCGCCCTGGCGGGCAGGCTGCTGCTGGGCGGGCTTTGCCTGCTGCGCCGGCTGCTGGGCCGCCGGCTTGGCGGCGGGAGCGGCCTTGGGAGCCTCCTTCGCCTTTTCCTGATAGGCGTCGGCATAGATGGCCTGGATGTTGGCCACCTGGTTGTGCTGGGTCAGATAGTCGAAGATCACAGACAGCTCGTGATCCGACAGGACCTGCATATGATTTTTGGGAGCGGCCACGTATTTGGTCAGGATCTCCGTGACCGTCTTGGTGGGCAGACCGAAATCCTTCGCCACCTCGTGCACTCTGTATTTCTCAATACCCAATCAAAACACCTCGTTATGTTCCAACCCGAGGGCTGGGAAAATTTTTCACAAGTGACTGCCGTGAAAGGCAGGTCAGGACTCCTTTTTCCGGAAGGAGCCCTTGCCCTTTTTCACAGGGCGGCTGTGGGCGTAGGGGTTTTCCGCTGCCCGTGCTCTGGGACGGTTTTCCCGGGAGGGCCTGGAGGGCTTTTTCCGGGAGACGGCGGCTTTGGGCCGGGAGGCCGGCGCCGCGGGGGATTCAGGGGCCGCAGGGACAGGAGCCGCCTTGGGCTTCCGCTTTCCCTGGCGGATATTTTTTTCGTGGGCCAATTGCTCGGCGCGGCGCTCCGCCGCCCGCTTGGCTTTCAGCTCCAGCTTGGCGGCGGCCTCGCCGTAGTGATCCGGGTCCAGGTCCGCCAGGCGGCGGACCACCGCGTTGGCAAGACCGATGTCCGTCACCGCCACAATGGCGGCGGAGGAGCGGCCCACGGCCTTGCCCAGCTCCGCCTTGGTGAAGGGGAGCCGGAGCCACAGGCACTGTCCGGCCTGGGCGAAGTGTTCCACCCGGCGGCAGGTGTTGGGGGCGGCGTCAGCGGCCGCCAGCAGCACCCGGGCGTCCCGGGCGCGGGCCACGGCCTCCACCGGCTCCTCGCCCACGGCCAGGTTGCCGCCCCGCAGGGCCAGGCCCAGCAGGGAGAGAATGTTATGGCTGTCCATCCGCGCCTCCCAGTTCCGCCTCCATGGCGTCGTACACCGCCTCGGGGATGGCTGTTTCAAAGGCCCGCTCCAGGGCCCGGGACTTCCGGGCTTTGCGCAGGCACTCCACACTGTGGCACACGTAGGCGCCGCGGCCGGGCTTCTTGCCGCCGAAATCCAGGGAGACCTCGCCATCCGGGGACTTCACCACCCGGAGCAGGGATTTTTTATCTTTCATTTCCCGGCAGCCCACACACTGCCGCTGGGGAATTTTTCTCGGTTTTGGCATTTGTCAGACCGCCTTTCTGGTTGGATTACACGCCGGCGGGATCGTCCAAAATCTCCACGTTGTCCTCGTCCACGCCCTCCTCGGGGTCCTTGTAGCTCTGGGGCTTGATGTCGATTTTGTAGCCGGTGAGGCGGGCGGCCAGGCGGGCGTTCTGGCCCTCCTTGCCGATGGCCAGGGACAGCTGGTCGTCAGGCACCACGCAGCGGCAGGCCTTGCCCTCGTCGGCCATCCACACATCCACCACGTCGGCGGGCGCCAGGGCGGCGGCGATGAACTGGGCGGGGTCCTCGCTGTACTTGATGATGTCGATCTTCTCGCCCCGCAGCTCTTCCACGATGCTGCCGACCCGCTGGCCCTTGGGGCCCACGCAGGCGCCGATGGGGTCCACGTTCTCGTCGTTGGACCACACGGCCATCTTCGTGCGGCTGCCGGCCTCCCGGGCGATGGAGCGGACCTCCACGGTGCCGTCGTAGATCTCGGGGACCTCCAGCTCGAACAGGCGCTTGACCAGGCCCGGATGGGTCCGGGAGATGAGCACCTGGGGACCGCGGGTGCTGCGGCGGACCTCCACCACATATACCTTCACGTGCATACCCTCGGTGAGCTCCTCGCCGGGGACCTGCTCGCCGGCCATCAGCAGCGCCTCGGTGGACTCGCTGCCGGTGCCGATGCGCAGGCTCACGTTGCCGTTGCGGGGGTCGACGCGGGTGACCACGCCGGTGAGGATCTCGTGCTGCTTGGAGTTGAACTCGTCATACACCATGCCCCGCTCGGCTTCCCGCAGGCCCTGTATGATGACCTGCTTGCCGTTGCCGGCGGCGATGCGGCCGAACTCCACGTTGTCCACAGGCAGGTTGATGATGTCACCCACCTCGTACTTGGCGGAAATGCGCTTGGCCTCGTCCACCAGCATCTCGTTGTCGGGGTCCACGTAATCCTCCTCGGCCACCACGTTCTTCTGGACGAACATCTTCAAGGTCTGATGCTCCACATCCACGTCCACGATGACATTCTCCACACCGTCGTGGTCCCGCTTGTAGGCGGTGGTCAGGGCCTGGATGATCTTATCCAGCATGAAGCTCTGGGGGATGCCCCGCTCCTTTTCCAGCAGGGCCAGAGCGGCAAAGATCTCAGAGGGGTTGAAGCCCACGGGCTCCTTTTGCTTTTTACCTTTCATTGGTGATTCTCCTTTTATCTTGATACGTCTTTTTCAAACGATGCGTAAACCGATTAAAATTCCACCCGCAGGCGGACCAGGGCCACATCCTTCTTGGGGAAGGTCATGTCAGCCTTGCCCACGGTGACGGTGACGTCGCCGCTGGCTTCGTCGTAGGCGGCCAGGGTGCCGGCGAACTCCTTCCGGCCGTCCAGATTCCGGTACAGCTTCACCAGCACGGGGCTGCCCATGAACCGCGCAAAATCGGCGGGCCGCTTCAGCGCCCGCTCGGCGCCGGCGGAGCCCACCTCCAGCGTGTAGCTGCCCTCAATGGGGTCCGCCTCGTCCAAAAGGTCGCTGACCTTCCGGGAGATGGCCTCACAGTCCAGAATGTCCACGCCGCCCTCCTTGTCAATCAGGATGCGCAGATACCAGGTGCCGGCCTCCTTCACATATTCCACGTCCCACAGGGTGCAGCCCTGCTCGGCAATGGCGGGAGCGGCCAGCTCCGCCGTCAGTTCCGTGATCTTTTTCATGGGAAAACTCCCTTCATCTAGCAGTTTTTGGAAAATTTGCCTGGGGCAAAAAGGCCAACAAAAAGAGCGGACCCTGGGCCCACTCCACATACCTTACTCTTCTAACATACACACCATACCACAGAGAAAGGAAAAGCGCAAGTCTTTTGTTGCGGTTTCTTCCTGATATTGTGTGAAAAAAGCGGCCGGATATGCGGCAACGCGCATATCCGGCTGCAATTCATCCGCTTTTTCCGCGGGAACGGGAGATGCCTCACCGCTTCCGCAGGGCCGCCGCCAGGCAGGACAGCAGGAACAGCCCCAGGTTCGCCGCCACCACGGAGGCACCCACCGGCGTGGACAGGACGAAGGAGGCGGTCAGGCCGGCGCAGAAGCAGGCCACGGAGGTGACGGCGGAGCAGACCACCACGCCGCGGAAGCTCTTGAACAGCCGCATAGCCGTCAGGGCGGGAAAGATAACCAGGGAGGAGATGAGCATGGCGCCCATCATCCGCATACCCAGCACGATGGTCAGGGCCGTCAGAATGGCCAGCAGGGTGTTGTACCGCTCCACCTTCAATCCCGTGGCCCGGGAAAAGCTCTCGTCGAAGGTGACGGCGAAAAGCTTGTGGTAAAACAGGATAAACAGCACCAAAACCGCGGCGCACAGCACCACAGACAGCGCCACATCCTCCCGCGTCATGGCCAGAACGCTGCCGAACATATAGTTGTCCACATCCGTGGTCATGCCGGTGGTGCGGGAGATGACAATGATGCCGATGGCCAGGGAGGAGGCGCTCATAACGGCGATGGCGGCGTCGCTGTTCCAGTGGGGATGGCTGGCCATCCGCAGCAGGAAAAAGGCCGCCAGAACCACCACGGGGATGGAGAAGTACAGCGGCGTCATGCCCAGGGCCACGGCGATGGCCAGGGCGCCGAAGGACACATGGCTGAGGCCGTCGCCGATCATGGAGTACCGCTTCAGCACCAGGGACACGCCCAGCAGGGCGGCGCACAGGCTCACCAGCACGCCGGCGATGAGGGCCCGCTGCATGAAGGGATAGGAAAACATTTGCACCAGGTCCATCACTCCACCTCCTGGAAGCGCCGCCCCTGGGGGGAGGCCAGATACTCCGCCACCGTGCCGCAGAAGCAGCTGCTGCGGCCAATGTGCAGCACGGTGCGGGCGCTTTGCAGGGCGGCTTTCAGGTCGTGGGTCACCATGACGATGGCCATGCCCTCTTTCCGGTTCAGATAGGACAGCAGCTTATACAGGTCCTGGGCCGCCGCCGGGTCCAGGCCGGTGATGGGCTCGTCCAGAATGAGCAGCTTGCTGGCGGCGCACAATGCCCGTGCCAGCAGCACCCGCTGCTGCTGGCCGCCGGACAGGTCCCGGTAGCACTGGTCCTTCAGTTCCAGCACCCCCAGCTTGCCCATGTTCATGAGGGCGGCGGACTTTTGAGCGGGAGAGTAAAAAAAGTGCATCCCCTTTTGATTGAGGCAGCCGGAGAGCACCACCTCGTACACGGTGGCGGGGAAGTCCCGCTGGGCCCGGGTCTGCTGGGGAAGATAGCCCAGATTGCCCCGGCGGATGTCCGGAGACCGCCAGATCTCCCCGCTCTGGGGCGGCAGCAGGCCCAGCAGCCCCCGCAGCAGCGTGGATTTGCCGGAGCCGTTGTCACCCACGATGCAAAGGTAATCCCCCTCCTGGATGGAGAGGTCCAGGTGGGTCAGTACGCTCTGGCCCTCATAGCCCAGGGACACGTCCCGGCAGGCCAGCAGTTCAGGTGCTTCCATGGGCGTCCTCCTCTCCGGCGCAGAGGTCGCACACCCCGGTGAACAGCGTGCCCCGGGGGTCGATGCGGAAGTGGTGGTCCTTTTCCAGGTGGTCGTACAGGGCCTGGAGGTGGGAGCAGTCCAGATGGCGGATGCGGCCGCAGCGGCTGCACTTGAGCAGAAAGCAGTCCCGGTGGTCCTGCTCTGTATGGCCGCAGAGCTGGTAGAAGGCGCCCTCGGCGGTGTTGATCTTGTGGACCTGTCCGGCGGCGGAGAGCTTTTCCAGCTGGCGGTAAATGGTGGCGAGGCCCACGGGACAGCCCATTTGCCGCAGGTCCTCCGCAAGGTCGGCCGCGGTGAGGGATTCCTCCTTCCGCAGTTCCAGACAACGGAGCACAGCCTGCTGCTGTTTGGTGGTGTAGGGCATAGATATCCTCCAAATATGAAAATGATTATCGTTCTCATATTATAAACGGGCTTTAAAAAATGTCAAGTGCAGTTGCAAAATCCAGGAAATTGGAGTATGGTTAAATCAAACATCACAGTTGCGCAACGGCGCGCAACAGAATAACAGGAGAGACTTGCATGAAAACCTCACTGGTCATCATGGCGGCGGGCCTGGGCTCCCGCTACGGCGGCAGCAAGCAGGTGGACGGCATCGGCCCCCACAATGAAATCCTGATGGAGTATTCCATCTATGACGCCATTCGGGCGGGCTTCAGCAAGGTGGTATTTATCATCAAGCCGGAGATGGAGGAGATGATGCACCGCCTGTGCGGAGACTATCTGGCGAAAAAGACAGCCGGGGACGGCAGCCCCGTGGAGGTGGCATACGCCTTCCAGGATTACACCTCCCTGCCGGCGTTTTACCAGGTCCCGCCGGAGCGGACAAAACCCTTCGGCACGGTCCACGCTCTGCTGTGTGCGGAAAGCGTGGTCCATGAGCCCTGCTGCGTCATCAACGCAGACGATTATTATGGTTTGGACGCGTACCGGACCATGTACCGGGCATTGCAGGAGCTGCCGGAAACAGGGGAGGCTACCATGGTGGGCTACCTGCTGAAAAATACCGCCAGCCTCCACGGCACGGTATCCCGCGGCGTGTGCACGGTGAAGGGCGGCTGGCTGGCCTCCGTCAAGGAAACGGCGAAAATTCAGATGTACCCGGACGGATCCCTGCGGGACCTGGAGGCGGACCTGCCTCTGGAGCCGGAGAGCGTGGTGTCCATGAATTACTGGGGCTTCATGCCCAGTATTTTCCCGGAACTGCGGGCTTATTTTGAGCGGTTTTTGCAGGGAGACGGCGGCCGGGCGCTGAAGTCGGAGTGCCTGCTGCCGGTGATGGTGGACGACCTGATGCGGGAGGGCCGACTGCGGGTGTCCGTGCTGAGCTCCAGGGACAAGTGGTTCGGCATGACCTATCAGGAGGACCGTGCCGTCGTAGCGGAGGAGCTGCGCAAGCTCCACGAAAACGGAACCTATCCGGACAGTCTGCGTGAATAAAAAGACGCACCGCCCGCGGCAAAAGCTGCGGGCGGTGCTGTTTTCCAACGGAGGTTGTCCCAGGAATTTTGTCATAATTTGATACCGAATTTTTTATTTTTTGTGTCGACTTTTTTCGCCGGATACCGTCTAATAAATATAGAAAGACATTCGGAGGGAAGTCCCTATGGAGAGAACGAAAAAACGAAGCCACAAAAGGCGGCGCCTGCTGGGCACGGCGGCGCTGGTGAGTGCTTTGGCGGTGCTGCTGTCCGGTGATCCTCCGGCCTCCGCTGTGCCTGAGCAGCCGGTGCTTCCGGAGGAAACGGCACAGGAGGAGCTGATCCGGGCCCGGGTGCTGGAGCCCATACCCGAGACAGAGCCCGGGGAAGCGGAAGAGCCCGGGAAGCCCGAGACCATGCTGGTGCCCGAGAGCGAGCCGGTGGAGGATGGCTATTTCACGGACACGGTGTTTCTGGGAGACTCCCGGACGGAGGGCTTCCACCTGTACAGCGGGCTGCAGGAAGGAGAGTACCTGTACGCCGTGGGCGCTACGGTGGAGTCGGTGTTCACCAAGCCCACCCAGGAGACGGCGGCGGGGAAGGTACCCATGCTGGACGCCCTGGCGGAGCTGGAGTGCGGCAAGGTGTACATCATGCTGGGGGCCAACGAGCTGGGATGGCCCAGAAGCGAGGCGTTTCACGACCAGTACGGCAAGGTCATCGACCGTATCCGGGAGGACCATCCCGATGCGGAAGTAGTCATTCAGTCCATCCTGCCGGTCAGTGCCGTCCAGGAGGCCAAGGGCAGCTATGTGAACAACAGCCGCATCCAGACCTATAATGCGATTTTGGAGGAGCTGGCGCTGGAAAAAGAGTGCCCGTACCTCAATGTAAGCGAGGCGGTCACCGGAGAGGATGGCTGCCTCCGGCCAGAGCTGACCACCGACGGCATCCATTTGAATACTGCCGGCTGCAAAGAGTGGCTGAATTATCTGCGGACCCACGCCGTATCCTGACGGGAGCGCCGCGAAAAACATACAAACGCAAGGGCCTTCGGGGTGGCGCTCCGGAGGCCCTTATTTACTTTTCGTACAGATTTCCCGGAGCGGCTTCATGCAGAATTGCTGAAAAATTGACGAGGCATGACAATTACTTGACAAATGGATGGAAAAAAGGTATATAATATAGCCGTACAAAAGGTACATGTCCCCCGGAAAGGGGAATTTTCTTCACCCTAGTTTTGGAAAGTAATTCCGCTATACGGAAAAATGGAAGAAGCAGGGGTGAAGAATGGGAGAAACGAGAAACATTTGAGGAGGAAAAAAGCATCATGATCATGAAGTTCCTGAAAAAGATCCCCGCAGGTATGATGGTCGTGCCTATGCTGTTGGGTGCGTTCATCAATACTTTCTTCCCCCAGATCACCGGCATTGGTTCTTTCACCACCGCTATCTTCACCAGCGCCGGCGCCAACACTGCCATCGGTATCCAGCTGTTCTGCCTGGGCACTACCTTGCAGGTCCGTCAGATGGGCGGCGTCATCAAGCGCGGCGGCGTCCTGCTGATCTCCAAGTTCATCATCGGCGCTGTGATCGGCGTCGGTGTTGGCAAGATCTTCGGGCCTGAGGGCCTGCTGGGCCTGAGCGCCCTGGCCATCATCTCCGCCGTCACCAACTCCAACGGCTCTGTGTACCTGGCCCTGATGAACAGCTACGGCGACACCGTGGACCAGGCTGCCATGCCTCTGCTGGCCATCAACGACGGCCCCATGCTGACCATGATCGCCATGGGTATCGGCGGTCTGGCCGACATCCCCTTCATGGCTCTGATCGCCGCCATCGGCCCCATCCTGGTGGGCATGATCCTGGGCAACATCGATAAGGACCTGTCTGACTTCCTGGCTCCCGCCGGCAGCATCCTGCTTCCCTTCGTGGGCTTCTGCCTGGGCTCCGGCATGAACCTGACCAACATCGTCAAGGGCGGCGCCCAGGGCATCCTGCTGGGCCTGATCACCTGCCTGATCGGCGGTTCCTTCATCGTCCTGTGCGACAAGTTCATCAGCCGCCGTCCCGGCTACGCCGGCTGGGCCGTGGCCACCACCGCCGGCAACGCCGTGGCCGTTCCCGCTGTCATTGCGCAGGCCGACCCCTCCTGGGCCGCCTGGTCTGACATCGCCACCTCTCAGGTCGCCGCTTCCGCCATCCTGACTGCCATCCTGGTCCCCATCATCACTTCCTGGTGGGCCAAGAAGTTCGGCTGCCCCAAGTTCCCCAAGGACGAGGCCCAGAAGGCCCTGTTTGAAAAGGGCTGAAAATAAAACCGAGGATTGAAAGGAGATTCCACTATGCTGAATGCCATGATCGTCGAGCCCCAGGACAACGTGGTGGTTGCCATCGAGCCCATCAAGAAGGGTGACACCGTTACTTACAAGTGCGCCGGTGAGGAAAAGACCCTGACCGCCCTGGAGGACATCACCATTTACCACAAGTTGGCTGCCTGCGACATCGCCAAGGGCCAGCCCATCAGCAAGTACGGTGAGCACATCGGCCTGGCCGCCCGCGACATCAAGGCCGGTGAGCACGTGCACTGCCACAACCTGGAAGAGCATCGCGAAAACCTGGACAGCAAGGGCTGATAAGGAGGAAATGAGTATGAATTTCTATGGTTATAAGCGTCCCGACGGCCGCGTTGGCGTCCGCAACAAGGTCCTGATCCTGCCCGCCAGCGTCTGCGCCTCCGATACCACCCGTATCATTGCCCAGCAGGTGGTCGGCTCCGTTACCTTCAACAACCAGCTGGGCTGCTCCCAGGTGGCTTCCGACCAGCAGTACACCATGGACGTCATGGCCGGCTATGCCGCCAACCCCAACGTCTACGGCACCGTGGTGGTGTCCCTGGGCTGCGAGAACTGCCAGATGGACCTGGTGGTGGAGGCTATCAAGGAGCGCACCAACAAGCCCCTGAAGCAGGTCATCATCCAGGAAGCCGGCGGCACCCTGAAGGCCATCGACCAGGCTGTCCGTTATGCCAAGGAGATGGTGGAGGAGGCCTCCCTGCTGCAGAAGGAAGAGTTCCCCATGTCCGAGCTGATCATCGGCACGGAGTGCGGCGGCTCCGACCCCACCAGCGGCCTGGCTGCCAACCCCCTCATCGGCAAGCTCAGCGACCTGATCGTTGCCGAGGGCGGCACCTCCATCCTGTCTGAGACCACCGAGTTCATCGGCGCTGAGCACCTGCTGGCCCGCCGCGCCGCCACTCCCGAGGTCCACGACCGCATCTTCGAGATCGTGCACCGTTATGAAGCCGCCCTGCGTCTGGTGGGCGAGGAAGTCCGCGAGGGCAACCCCTCTCCCGGCAACAAGGCCGGCGGCCTGACCTGCCTGGAGGAGAAGTCCCTGGGCTGCATCCACAAGGGCGGCCACACCCCTGTCAACGCCGTGTATGACTACGCCAAGCAGGTGGAGGCCAAGCAGGGCCTGGTCATCATGGACACTCCGGGCAACGACCCCTCCTCCGTGGCCGGCATGGTGGCTGGCGGTGCCCAGATCGTGGTGTTCTCCACCGGCCGCGGCACCCCCACCGGCAACCCCCTGGCTCCCGTCATCAAGATCACCGGCAACCGCATCACCTATGCCAACATGGTCGATAACATCGACGTGGACGCCTCTCCCGTCATCTATGGCACCAAGACCCTGGATGAGCTGGGTGAGGAGCTGCTGAAGCTGACCCAGGAGGTCGCCTGCGGCAAGCAGACCAAGGCTGAGTCCCTGGGCTACACTGAGATGGCCATCGCCCGCGTGTGCAACTTCGTGTGATCGCTGTCAAAAGTCAAGAAAAGCCGGACCCGCTTTTGCGGGTCCGGTTTTTTGCTTTTTTGGGAAAATATGCTTGACTTTTTTGGAAAAAGGACTATACTGTATACGATGTCAAGCGACATCGATAGTTTTTGTAATACAAATTCGGAAAATGATTCCACAATACGGAATTAAAACGGGCGCAGCCCGCCAACAGAAAGAGAGGATGTCTCATTATGAACGCAGCATATTTGACTCCCGCCATCACCCTGTTCAACGAGGACGGCAGCCTGGATCTGGTGAGCCAGGAGAAGCTGTTCAACAACCTGATCGAAAACGGTATCGACGGCATTCTGGTGGAGGGCAGCAGCTCTGAGTTCTTCGCCATGCCCATGGACCAGCGCCGGGAAATGGCCAAGTTCGCCATCGAGGCGGTGGACCACCGGGTGAAGCTCATCATCGGCACCAGCCACATGGTGGCCGACGAGATCGTCAGCTTCTCCAACTTCTGCCTGGACGCCGGCGCCGATGCCGTTATGATCCTGCCTCCCTATTATTTCCATTTTGGCGCCGAGGCCCTGCTGCAGTACTATGACCGTCTGGCCTCTCAGATCCACGGCAACATCTACATCTACAACTTCCCTGACAACACCGGCTACACCATTCCCCCCGAGACCGTGCTGTCTCTGGCCAAGATTCACCCCAACATCGTGGGCATGAAGGACACCATCTCCGGCATGGACCACACCCGGGAGCTCATCAAGGTGGTCAAGTCCCACATCCCCAGCTTTGAGATCTACTCCGGCTTCGACGACAACTTCGCCCACAACGTCATGGCCGGCGGCAACGGCTGCATCGGCGCGCTGAGCAATGTGGTGCCCGAGATCTGCGCCGCCTGGGTGAAGGCTTTCCGAGACAATGACATGGCCGGCGTGGCCAAGGGCCAGCAGACCATCGACCGCCTCATGGACCTGTACGCCGTCCGCAGCCCCTTCCTGCCCGTCATCAAGGAGGCCTGCAAGCTGCGGGGCGTCGCTTCCACCAGCGTGGGCACCTTCCCCATGCCCAACGCCACCGTGGAGGATGACGCCAAGATCCTGGAGCTGCTGCGCCGGGAGGGCGTACAGTAAGACTGCGTGAAGCAAAGGACCCCGCTCAGGCGGGGTCCTTTTGCGTCCTTGCGTCCCGGGGCGGGAAATGATATGATAACCATGTATTTTTGTAGAGTTTGGAGCGTGCCATGAAAAAACTGGTCGTTGGAATATTGGCCCATGTGGACGCGGGAAAGACCACGCTGTCGGAAGCCATGCTGTACACCACCGGCACCCTGCGGAAGCTGGGCCGGGTGGACCATCAGGACGCCTTTCTGGATACGGATGCCATGGAGCGGGAGCGGGGCATCACCATTTTTTCCAAGCAGGCGGAGCTGGCGCTGCCCCAGGCGGCGGTAACGCTGCTGGACACTCCGGGCCACGTGGATTTTTCCGCGGAGATGGAGCGGACGCCGCAGGTGCTGGACTGCGCCATTCTGGTCATCAGCGGCACCGACGGCGTCCAGGGCCACACCCGGACGCTGTGGCGGCTGCTGGAGCGGTACCATATCCCCACGTTTATATTCGTCAATAAAATGGACCTGGCCGGGGCCGACAAGGCCGCGCTGCTGGCGGGACTGAAGCGCCGCCTTTCCGACGGCGTGGTGGATTTCACCTGCCGGGAGGGAGACTTCTGGGAGGAGGCCGCCGTCTGTGATGAAGCTGTGCTGGAGCGGTTTTTGGAGACCGGCACCGTCAGCGACGGTGACCTGGCGGACATGGCCGCGGCGCGGAAGCTGTTTCCCTGTTGGTTCGGCTCGGCGCTGAAGCTGGAGGGTGTGGAGGACTTTCTGGAGGGCCTGGGCCGTTATGGCAGGGCGCCGGCGTATCCGGCCGATTTCGGCGCCCGGGTGTTCAAGGTCTCCCGGGACAGCCAGGGGGCCCGCCTCACCTGGCTGAAGGTCACCGGCGGCACGCTGAGGGTGAAAGACCTTTTGACCAATCGCCGCCCCGGCCTTTCAGAGGACCGGGTGTGGGAGGAGAAAGCGGACCAGCTGCGCATCTATTCCGGCGCCAAGTTCCGCACGGTGGAGGAGGCGGAGGCAGGCACTGTCTGTGCTGTCACCGGCCTCAGCCGCACCCGCCCCGGTGAGGGACTGGGCGGAGAGACCGCCTGGACAGCGCCGCTGCTGGAGCCGGTTTTGACCTACCAGGTCCGGCTTCCGGAGGGGACGGACCCCCACACGGCCCTTTTGAAGCTGCGGCAGCTGGAGGAGGAAGACCCCCAGCTCCACATCGTCTGGAATGAACACCTGCGGCAGATCCATGCCCAGCTCATGGGGGAGGTGCAGCTGGAGATTTTACAGCGCCTCATCCGGGAGCGGTTCGGCCTGGAGGTGACCTTCGGCCAGGGCAGCATCGTCTACCGGGAGACCATCGCGGCCCCGGTGGAGGGCATCGGCCACTTTGAGCCCCTGCGCCACTACGCGGAGGTCCACCTGCTGTTGGAGCCGGGGGAGCGGGGCAGCGGCATCACATTGGATACCGCCTGCCCGGAGGATGTTCTGGACCGGAACTGGCAGCGTCTCATTCTCACCCACCTGGCGGAAAAGGAGCACCTGGGGGTGCTGACCGGCTCCCCCATTACGGACATGAAGATCACGCTGGTGGCGGGCCGGGCCCATGTGAAGCACACAGAGGGCGGCGACTTCCGCCAGGCTACATACCGGGCGGTGCGGCAGGGCCTCATGCAGGCGGAGAGCATCCTGCTGGAGCCCTGGTACGATTTCCGCCTGGAGGTGCCGGCCGCCCAGGTGGGCCGGGCCATGAGCGACCTCCAGCGGATGAACGGGGAGACAGACCCGCCGGAGACGGTGGGGGAAGAGGCGGTGCTCACCGGTTTCGCCCCGGTGGCAGCCCTGCAGAATTACGCCCAGGAGGTCACAGCCTACACCAAGGGGCGGGGCCGGCTCCTGTGCACCCTTCGGGGCTACGCCCCCTGCCCGCGGCAGGACGAAGTGGTGGAGGCCATGGGCTACGACCCGGAGCGGGATATGGATAACCCGCCGGACTCCGTGTTCTGCGGCCATGGCGCCGGGTATACCGTCAAGTGGAGGGATGTCCCCGCTCACGCCCATGTGGACAGCGGCCTGCGCCTTGGGAAGCAGTCCCCGGAGCCGGAGCAGCGGCCCCAGAGCCGCCGGGAGAGCACCTACGCCGGGACACTGGAGCAGGACAAGGAGCTCCAGGCCATCTTTGAGCGGACCTACGGCCCGGTGAAGCAGCGGGCATTCCAGCCGCCCCGGGAGCCGAAGCGGGCTCCGGCGGAGACGGCGGAAAAGCGGACCATCCAGCCCCGGGACCTGGGACCGGAGTACCTGCTGGTGGACGGCTACAACATTATTTTCGCCTGGGACGACCTGAAAGCGGTGGCCCGGGACAACCTGGACGCCGCCCGCAAGCAGCTCATGGACCTGCTCAGCAATTACCAGGGCTTCAAAAAATCCGTGGTCATTCTGGTGTTCGACGCCTACAAGGTCAAGGGCGGCCTGGGCTCCGTGGAGAAGTATCACAACATCCATGTGGTCTACACCAAGGAGGCGGAGACCGCGGACGCATTCATCGAAAAAGCCACCTATGAGATCGGCCGGCAGCACCGGGTGAAGGTAGCCACCTCCGACGGACCGGAGCAGCTCATCATCCTGGGCCACGGCGCCCTGCGGCTGTCCGCCTCCGCCTTCCGGGCGGAAGTGGACGAGGTCATGGCGCAGATCGCGTCGGCCATGGACCGCAACAACCAGCCGGGCAAGGCCCGGGCGGTGAAGGCCGCTCTGAAAAAGGCTCGGGAGAACAAGGGGGAGTGAGACATGCTTTTGACCATGTGCACCGCCGGGGCTTCCGCCTCCGCCTGTACGGCGGTCCGGTGGTATCTGGACCGGACCAGCCGGCGGGACAGCTGCCATTTGGGCGGCCGCGTCCATCTGACCGCTCTGCGGAACCACGGCTCCGCCTTCGGACTGCTGCGCCTGAACAGCCGCCAGCTGGCGGCGTTGTCCGCCGCCTTGATGGCGGGGGCATTGCCTCTGCGGAAAAGCAGCCGGGTGGGCTGCGGACTGCTGCTGGGCGGCGGCATCAGCAATTTGTGGGAGCGGGTGCGATACGGCAGCGTATACGACTATGTGCGCTTCCCCAAAGCGCCGGAGCCCGTCCGCCGGTACGTATTCAACCTGGCCGACTTCTCCATTTTTCTGGGGGCGGCGGGAATTTTGTTGGGAAAGCGGCGAAAACAGCACTGAACAGTTGACAAACGGCAGGAAATGCGCGTACAATGAGAAAGGAAAATAATATGGAATTAAATTCCGATATACGGAATAAACGGCGGCGAACCGCCGGAAAAAGATAAGGAGAATCGCAATGGATCAGTTGAAAATGCCTTCCATGGACAGCGTGGCCCGGTTCAAGGCCGCTCTGAACTCCGACCAGGGTGCCCTGGGTCCCTTCATGATCACCTCCGACCCCGCTTATGTGGAGGCCGCTGGCTACGCCGGATATGACTTTGTGCTGCTGGATATGGAGCATGGCCCCGGTACTTTTGAGAACCTGCAAAACCTGATCCGCGCCGCCAACGTGGCCGGCGTGTGCCCGGTGGTCCGCGTGCCCCGGGGCATGGACATCTGGATCGACCGGGCCCTGGACGTGGGCGCCGGCGCGCTGCTGGTGCCTCAGATCGACACGGCCGAGCAGGTCCGCGCCGTGGTGTCCGCCGCCAAGTTCGGCCCTGTGGGCTCCCGCGGCACCAACCGCTTTGTCCGCTCCGCCTGCTACGGCGCTGTGCCCGGCAGCGAGTACTTTGCCAAGGCCCAGGAGACCATGGTCATCATCCAGGCCGAGGGCAAGAAGGCTGTGGAGAATCTGGACGAGATCCTGGACGTGCCCGGTGTGGACGTGCTGTTCATCGGGCCCTATGACCTGTCCAGCTCCTTGGGCCATGTGGGTGAGGTGAACCACCCCGACGTCATCGCCTGCATCCAGGGCATTATCGAGAAGGCCAACGCCAAGGGTGTGAAGCTGGGCTGTTTCGCCGACACCGTGGAGGGAGCCAAGAAGTGGCGTGACATGAGGATCAAGTTCGTCAGCTACACCTGCGATACCTATCTTTTCTATCAGGCGGCCAAGGCGGATGTGGACGCCTTTGCCAACAAGTGATTTCCAAAGGAAAACAGGCGGGCGGTCTTACAGGACCGCCCGTCTGTTTTTATGTATCGGGAGCTTGCGGATCGGAAACAGCGTCATCTTTTGAAAATGTCAATCCCAGCTTGTCGATTTTCCGGTAAAGAGTCGAAATGTGCAGCCCCATTTTTTCCGCCGCCTGCCGGATATTCCCGCCGCAGGCGTCCACGACATCGGAGATGTATTTCCGCTCACAGGCCTCCATGGCCTGCTGGTAGGGCAGCGTATTGTCGGCGATGGGATGGCTTGCCCGCTCTACCACCACGGTGTCGCCCTTTCGGAATGCCTTTGGGTCAATCAGGTTGTTTTTGCTTTCCACCATCATCCGTTCCATGGTATTTCGCAGCTCCCGCACGTTTCCGGGCCAGGAGTAATGCTCCATGATGCGGATGGTCTCCGGGCTCAGATGCTTGGTAACGCCGTATTTTTTGTTGAAGGTCTGCACGAAATGCTGGGCCAGAGGCCGAATGTCCTCCACCCGCTCCCGCAAGGGAGGAACGTTGATCACCAGCACGTTCAGCCGGTAGTACAGGTCTGCCCGGAAGGTCTTTTCCCGCACCATCTCCGCCAGGTCCCGGTTGGTGGCCGCAATGATGCGGACATCACACTTGATGATCTGATTGCTGCCCAGCCGCTTGATCTCCCCGGTTTCGATGATGCGCAGCAGCTTGGATTGCAGCTCCAGGGGCATTTCTCCAATCTCGTCCAGAAAAATGGTGCCCTTGTTGGCGAATTCGAAAAGGCCGATCTTGCCGTCCTTCATACCGCCGGTGAACGTGCCCTTTTCATAGCCGAACATCTCGGCTTCCAGCAGGGAAGGGGGCAGGGAGGCGCAGTTGATGGGGATGAAGACCTGGTCGGCCCGGTCGCTTTTGGCGTGGATATATTTAGCGAACATCTCCTTGCCGCTGCCGGATTCCCCATAGATGATGACGGTGGAATCCACCGCGGCGATGTGGGCGGCATACTCCAGAAGGCTGCGCATGGACTGGCTTTCCGCGATGAGCATGTCCGGTGTTTTATCAGTGCCCTGCATGAAGCGGATGACGCTGCGGACGTTGTTGCGCTCCTGGTCAAATTTTTCCAGCAGAACATAAAGCTCCTGCTCGTCCCAGCTGTATGTGGGGACGAATTGCAGTTCCCCATCCGGACCAAAATGGGGACGGGAAAGTGCGAGGACTTGCTTGCCGGAGGCCTCCAATGTGTGGTTGCTGAGGCATTCCTGCTTTGTCTCCAGCGTTTTGATGGAGGAGGCACTGGTGGCGTGGCAATAGTCGTGCAGCGTGTCATAGATGGAAATATGCAAAAGGGTTTCCCGGTCAATGCCCAGCAGCTTGCAGCAGCCATCATTGACATAAAGAAAACGGCCCTTGCTGTCAGTTACCATCATACTGCCGAAATAGTGCTCCGCCAGGACCTTCAGCAGCTGGTACTCCTTCTGAGCGGCGGGGTCGGTGGCGAGATTGCCTGTCTGCATAAAAACCTCCTGATGTTCTTAATTCGCCGAATTGCGAAAATAAAATTTGCGAATTTGCGAAAACAAAGAAGAAATTAAACACAATATACCACGCTTTTTCACGAAAAAGCAAGGATGTTTTGTGAAAAATGTCAAAGAAAAAGCTGGCATCTTTTTTGCTTAATATTGGCAACAAATCAGCACTGCCGACGGCAGCGAAAAACAGGAGGTATAAAGAGATGGAAGAAAAACGCAGCCGCGCTCCCCTGGACCTGGAATCGACCGAATACGACGTGGCCGATGCCGGCAAGCTGGATTACCGGCTGGAGGCAGGAAAAAAAGACGCGATCTTTTTTCATGGACTGGGCATCATCTGCACAATTTTAGCCACGATTTGGATGTATGCCTTCGGAACGGGAGACCCCACGCAGATGAAATATTTTCTGGGAATGCCCATGTGGATATCCGGGGCCATTGTGATTTATCTGGTGATGTTTGTGATCGGTATGGTCTACCTGTCCCGCTGGGAGGAATTCCCCTTGACGGCACGCTTCAAAGGAAAAGAGAAAAAGGGAGGTACGCAGGCATGAGTTATGATCTGGGTGGATTTTCCATCAGCGCGTCCACATCCCGGACAATGCTGGTGATCTTTGCGGTTTATACCGTTATTATCGTTGGCTTTGGCTTTTATATCAAGTATCAGTCCCGAAAGGGCAGTCAGGACGGTCTGGCCTCCTTCCTGACGGGCGGCGGTGGCCTGGGCGCCTTTGCCATCGCCATGATTGCGGCCACGAACTCTATGGCGGGCGGCACCATGGTCTCCGCACCGGGCCTGGGCTACGCGGTGGGCTTTACGGCGGCCCTCGTTTACTATGCCGGCTTTTTGACAGCCGCCTACGGCCTGGGCAGCGTGGGACGGAAAGTGGCCATCCTCCGGGACCGCACCGGCGCCGTGACGTTCCAGCAGCTGCTGGGGCTGCGGTTCCAATCCAAAAAGGTGGTGGCGGCCCTGGCACTGACTGGTGCCTTCGGCCTGACCTTCTTTGCCACCGGGCAAATTACCGCCGGCGCCAAAGTCTTTGCCGCGGTCACCGGCTCCAACGCTTATTATCTGGGTATTGTGCTGGTTATCGTTATCACAGTGATCTACACACTCTCCGGCGGCATTAAATCCATGGCCAAGGTGGCCTCCATCCAGGGTGTCATCATGCTGCTGGCCACCTTCTCCATCATCGGTGTGCTCATTGCCACCAATGTGCGCGAGTATGGCAGCGTCCGGGCCACCATGGAGTATCTGGGAAATACCTTCCCCGGCGCGATCCAGGCACAAACGGCCTTTAGCTTCTGGAACGCCTTAGGCACCGCCCTGTTCGCCGGTGTGGGCCTCGGCGTTCTGCCCCATGCCCTGTCCGTCACCATGACCTATAACAATCATAAAAAGCTGAAGCAGGGCATCATGATCTCCTGCTGCGTCTTTACTCTGGTCCAGGGCATCATGTGCTTCACCGGCCCTCTGGCTTATGCCGTCAATCCCAATCTGCAGGTCCGGGATTACGCGACGATTTTTACTGCCACCAACCTGCTCCCCTCCTGGGTGGGCGGCATCATCTTCTGCGGCATCTTCGCTGCCATTCAGTCCTCCATCGCCGGCATGTGCATGGCGGGTGCCACGGTCCTGGCCAAGGACTTCATTGTCACCTGCTTCAAGCCCAATGCTTCCGATAAAGAACAAAGCCGCATCAACACCATCTGCATCCTGGGCATTGCCCTGGTGGCCACCCTCATCGCACTGAAGCCCTCCGACCTGTCTCAGTACATCATCAATTTTGCCTGCGGCGCCATCTGCTCTGCCTGGTATTTCCCGGTGCTGTGCGGTATGTATTGGAAGAAGGCGACCGCCAAGGGCGTGTTTGCCTCCACCGTCGGCGGCTTTGCGGCGTATGTGGTGTGCTACTTCCTCTCCAGCGTTATCCCTTCCACCAAGGCCTGGTGGGCGGCCAACCTGGGCGGCGTCAACTCGTTCGTGCCCGCCTGGATCATCGCCCTGGTACTGCTGGTGGGCATCAGCTTGGCCACCCAGAAAGACCGGGTGAAGCTGGGCTATTTCCAGGTGTTCTTCTGCGAGGATTATGACGAGAAATACGCGAAAGTGGATACGCTGAAAGACTGAGAGGAGACAAGAAAGACAATGATCAAAAGCAAGGACAACTTTTTCCGGGTCAGCGACGGCGCCTGGATCTATTTCGAGGACTACGGCAAGGACAAGGGCGACCCCATTGTGATCCTGCACGGCTTTTTGTGTTCCTCCAAATTCTTTTATAAAAACATTGAGGGACTGTCTGCCAACCACCGGCTGGTGCTGGTGGATTGGCGGGGGCATGGCTCCTCCTCCAAGTGCCTGCACAACCTGACCATGGACCGCTGCGCCAAGGATATCCATGAGCTGATCGAGCACCTGGGGCTGGAAAACGTGACGCTGCTGGGCTGGTCCATGGGCAGCAGCGTGGTCATGGAGTATTACGAGCAGTTCGGCAATGACCATCTGAAGAAGATCGGCGTCATTGACAGTGCGCTGTATCCCTTCTCCCCGGAGGAGTGGAACAGCCATTCCCTGGCGGGCTTCAATATGGACGGCATGACCGCTGTGCTGGAAAACGCCATGACGAATCACGACGGCTACACCCGGGGCTTTACCCGCATGTGCTTCCATGAGCCTCCCTGTCAGGAGGATGAGGATTGGGTCAGTACGGAGATGAAAAAACTGCCGGTGTACATCGCCTTTGCCCTGTACAACGACTTCCTGTTTCAGGATTATACGGTCACGCTGCCCAAGATTGATATCCCTCTGCTGATTTGCTGCGCCAAAAGTCCGGCGATTCCCAGGGGCCTTGAGATGGGCCGCTATTACCGGGACCTGGTGGGCGGAAACTGCTGCTTCCATGAATTCCACGACCTGGGCCATGTGATGTTCCTGGAAGACCCGGAGCAGTTCAATGAGACCGTGCTGTACTTTGTGGAAACATATACCCGGGGCTGAAATCCCGATTGCAATTTAAGCGGTTCTGCTGCAAAATAAGATTACCCATCGAGAGGGGGTCCGGCTTTCCAGAAAAGCCGGGTCCCCTCCTCCTCATTACGTTATGTGCATTCATTGTTTTTTGGGAGGCGGATGCTATGGAACAGAGAAAACAACTGCGGGCGCTGGTGGAGGCGCCGGAGCTCCTGGTGCTGCCGGGGGCTTATGACGCCCTCAGCGCCAGGATCATGGAACAGGCGGGCTTTGACGGCGTGTATTTCACCGGCTACGGCCAGTCGGCCAGCTGCCTGGGGATGCCGGATGTGGGCCTTCTGACCATGACGGAGATGGCGGAGCGGGCGGCACGGACCGCCGCCGCGCTGACGGTGCCCCTGGTATGTGACGGAGACACCGGCTTCGGCAACGCGGTCAATGTGGTCCGCACCGTCCGGGAATACGAGCGGGCCGGTGCCGCAGCCATCCAGCTGGAGGACCAGACCTTTCCCAAAAAATGCGGCCATATGACGGGACGGCAGGTGATCCCGGCGGAGGAAATGGCGGAAAAGCTCCGGGCGGCGGCAGCCGCCCGGCAGGACCCGGACTTCCTCATCATTGCCCGGACCGACGCTCGGACCACCCTGGGCGTGGAGGAGGCCATCCGCCGGGCCCAACTGTACGCGGAGGCCGGGGCGGACTTGCTGTTTGTGGAATCCCTGGAAAGCGCCGAGGAGATGCGGGAGGTGAACCGCCGCCTGCCGCTGCCCACGGTGGCCAACATGGTGGAGGGCGGCCGCTCTCCCGCCCTGACGGCGGCGGAGCTTCAGAAGCTGGGCTATGCGGTGGCGCTGTTCCCGGTGGCCTCCGTATATGCCGCCGCCTGGGCGGTGCGGGGACTGGCGGATACCCTGCGGCGTACCGGCACCACCGCCGGATGGAGCGGCCAGATGATGGATTTTACAGATTTCAACCGCCTGGTGGGACTGGAAAATATTCGCCGTCTGGAGCAGGGGGACCTCTCCGGCCTGTAAAGCGGGCCTTGACGGCGGAAGCCGGGGGCGCGTATGATGGAGGAAAACGCGGGGGAGGGAACATGCCGTGATCGATATGTCCGGCCTGTTGGCAAAACAGGGACAGCTTTTCTTGCTGCTGGCCCTGGGACTGCTGTTCAAGCGAAAAAAGATTTTGGATGACGGGTTCCGCCGGGGATTGACGGACCTGATCATTAAGCTGGTGCTGCCGTGCAGCATCATCCAGTCCTTCCGCATGGACTTCAACGGCCAGGTCCTGCGGCAGACCTGGGAGATCCTGGTGGTGTCCACGGCCATTCAGCTGGGGTGCTGGCTGCTGGCGCTGGTACTGTACCGGCAGCGGGAGCCATCCAAGCGTCCGGTTCTCCAGTATGCCACTTTATGCTCCAACGCCGCCTTTTTGGGCTCTCCGGTGGTGGATGGCATTTTCGGCAGTCAGGGGCTGCTGCTCTCCTCCATTTACCTGACGCCCCAGCGTATTGCCATGTGGACGGTGGGGCTGGGCTTTTTTACCAAAAACAGCGGCCAGAAGCTGTGGAAGAAGGTCCTGGGGAACCCCTGTATCGACGCGGTGTTCCTGGGCCTTGTGCTGCTGCTGACCCAGTGGCAGCTGCCGCAGGTGCTGGGGAATACCATCCAGTCCGTGGGCGGCTGCAACACCGCCCTATCCATGTTTCTCATCGGCATGATCTGCGCGGATGTGGACTGGCGGGATTTCCTGGACAGGGATTCCCTGTATTTTTCCGCTGTCCGCCTGGTGCTCATCCCGGGACTTGTGCTGCTGGGCTGCCGCCTGGCCGGCACGGCGGAACTGGTCACAGGCGTTTCCGTGGTGCTGTCGGCCATGCCCGCCGGCGGAACCACCGCCATCCTGGCCGCCAAATATGGCGGCAACGCCCGCTTCGCCGCCGGCTGCGTTACAGTGTCCACACTGCTGTCTCTGCTGGCGATTCCCGCCTGGTGCCTGGCTTTGCAAATGACATGACAAGGCAGCGCAAGGATATGCTGGGGCGTATGATGGCAAAACGCTGACTGATTTTTTAAAGCACTGAATAATTTTTTCGAAATTGTTGTGATTCACGAAATTAAAGACGATTTTCACCGGCGTTTTGTGCGTTTGACGTAATTGACAAAACGACGAACGGAGATTATGATAATAAAAACGCAAGGACGCGAGGATGAGTTTCATCCGCGCGTCCTTCGTTTTTTTAGGGAGATTTTACATTGAGGAGGCACCATTATGAAAAGAAGATTTTTGAGTATCCTGCTTGCCGGATGCCTGGCCGCGTCCCTGACCGCCTGCGGCGGAACGAAGGAGGAGAGCGCCGCTCCTGCCGAAAGTGGTGATTCCGCCAGCGGTGAACCCATCCTGCTGGGCACCATTTCCCCCAATACCGGCAACCTGGCCGCCTACGGCACCGCCATTATGAACGGCGTGAACCTGGCCGTGGAGGAGATCAACGCCGCCGGCGGTGTGCTGGGCTCCCAGATCCAGGTCATCAACGCCGATGACCAGGGCGACCCCACCGAGTGTATGAACGCGTTCAACTCTCTGGTGTCCCAGGGGGTGGGCCTCATCGTTGGCTCCTGCACCTCCAGCTGCACCTCCGCCATTACCGACAGTGCCAACGAGGAAGAGGTCTGCCTGACTTCTCCTTCCTCCACCGCTGACTCCATCACCACCGAGGATGACTACGTGTTCCGTGCCTGCTATGCCGACAGCTTCCAGGGCGCTATTGCCGCCGCCTATGCCAAGCAGGCGGGCTACTCCAAGGTGGGCGTTGTCTACTGCGCCGCCGATACATACTCCAAGGGCCTGTATGACTCCTTCTCCTCCGCCTGCGAAAAGTACGGTGTGGAAGTGGCCGCCGTGGAGTCCACCGCCTCCATGGATGTGCAGGATTACACCAACCAGTTCGCCGCCATGGTGAACGCCGGCGTGGAGCTGGTGTATGCACCTTATTACTATGATGTCATCGGCCCCTATCTGGTCACCCAGGCCCGTGCCGCTGGCTATACCGGCATCATCATGGGCGCTGACGGCTACGACGGTGCTCCCTCCTACGTGGTGGAAGGCGCCGACCTGACCGCCTTCAACGGCGTCTACTGGACCAACCACTATGACCCCGCTGACGAGTCCGCTCTGGTACAGGATTTCGTCAAGGCCTTCCAGGACAAGTACGGCGAGACCCCCATGGCCATGTCCGCTCTGGCTTATGACTGCGTGTATATGTACAAGGCCGCCATGGAGGCCGCCGGCTCCTCCGATGCCGCCGCCGTCCGTGACGCCATGGCCGACACCTCTCTCACCTATGAGTGCGTGACCGGCACCTTCACGCTGGACGAGAGCGGCACTCCCGTTAAGGGCGCCACCATCGTCTCCTTCGCTTCCGAGGGCTCCGAGGTCACCACCACGCTGGTGGATGTGGTCAAGGAACTGCCCGAGGCCTGACCTTTGCGGCACCTGCTGACAATCGGATAAACACTCTGCAACGGAGCAGAGGAGGGGCGCCCGGCAGCGGGCGCGCCTCCTCTGTTTGCTTTTTAGAAGGAAGAGAAAGGGGAGACCCAATCGTGAGTACATTCATCCAGACGCTGGCCGTGGGGCTCCGCCTGGGCAGCATTTACGCCCTGGTGGCCCTTGGCTATACCATGGTCTACGGCATCATCCGCCTCATCAACTTCGCCCACGGCGATTTTATCATGGTGGGCGGCTATACCATGATCTTTACCATCCCCGTGGCGACGGCGCTGGGCCTGCCGGCCTGGGCCGCCGTGCTGGCGGCCATCGTGGTGTGCGCTTTGGTTGGCATGGGCACGGAACTGATCGCCTACCGTCCCGTGCGAAAAAAGGGCACCAACATGACCGCCCTCATCACCGCCATCGCCATGAGCTTATTTTTGGAAAACCTGGCCCAGGCCATTCCGGCCATCGGCCCGAACCCCAAGGTTGCAAGCCAGATCTTCGCCGCCGGCGGCCTGCGTATTGCCGGCGTGACCTTGGAATATACGACTCTGCTCACCATTGCCATCAGCGCCGTCGTCATGGTGGTGCTGTATGAGTTCACCCAGAAGACCCGGCTGGGCCGGGCCATGCGGTGCGTCTCTGAGGACAAGGAGGCCGCCACCCTCATGGGCATCAACGTCAACCACACCATCCTCTCCACCTTTGCCATCGGCTCGGGCCTCGCGGCTGTGGCGGCGCTGATGTACATGGCCCAGTATCCCAAGATCTACACCACCATGGGCTCTCTCCTGGGCCTGAAGGCTTTCGTGGCGGCTGTGCTGGGCGGCATCGGCATCATTCCCGGCGCCGTGCTGGGCGGCGTGGTCATCGGCCTGGTGGAGTCCTTTACCACCAGCTACATTTCCTCCAGCATGGCGGACGCCTTCGTGTTTTTGATCCTCATTGTCGTGCTGATCCTGAAGCCTGCCGGCATTATGGGGAAGAATGTGGGTGAAAAGGTATGAAGAAAAACAGAACGAAGCAGGGCTACCTGCTCAATACCATCGTTATCGTTGCCCTGTTTGCCCTCTTTCAGGTGCTGACGGCCGCCATGGGCGGCAGCGGCTCTTTCAAGCTGGTGCTGGCGCCCTGCCTCTGGCAGTGCTGCTACCTCATCATCCTGGCCGCGTCGCTGAACCTGGTGCTGGGCTTTTTAGGCCAGCTGTCCCTGGGCCACTGCGGCTTTATGGCCATCGGCGCGTATACGGCGGCGCTGTTGAGCCTGGCCTGTGAGCGGGCCGGCGTGTTCGAGGACAAGGAGGGCCCCGTGTTTTTGGCGGTCCTCATTGGCTGCATCCTGGCGGCGGGACTGCTGGCGGCCTTGGTGGGCCTGCTGGTGGGCATCCCCGCCCTGCGGCTGAAGGGCGATTATCTGGCCATCATCACCCTGGGCTTCGGCATGATCATCGTCAACATCATCAACAACCTCCCCTTCTGCGGCCAGGACGGCCTGAGCCTGGGCTCCGCGTCTTCTTCTCTGTATAAAAACGGCCTGGGCTTCGGCAGCAAGGGTAAGGTCAGCTATCTGTGGGTGGCTTTGCTGGTGACCCTGCTCTGCCTCGTGATGATGTTCATGTTCATCCGCTCCAAGTATGGCCGTGCCATCCGTGCCATCCGGGACGACGAGATCGCCGCCTCCGCCTCCGGCATCAACACGTCCTTTTATAAGATCATGACGTTTTCCTATTCCGCCTTTTTCGCCGGCGTGGCCGGGGCCCTGTACGCCTGCGCCAATGCCACGCTGTCCACGTCCTCCTTCGCCTTTTCCAACGGCGGCATCCTGAACTCCACATTCATCGTGGTCATGGTGGTGCTGGGCGGCATGGGCTCTTTGACGGGCTCCATCGTGGCGGCGGTCATCATGTTCCTGGTGAACTACCAGATCAAAAACGGCGCCTGGGTGACGGCGCTGCCGGCGGCGGTGCAGGGTGTGTTCCAGTATCCCATGCTGGTGTATGCCATTGTACTGATCGTGGTCATCATGTTCCGGCCCAAGGGAATTTTCGGCTCCTATGAATTTTCTCTCATCAACCTGGGCCGGGACCTGAAAGCCGCCCGGCTGCGGAAGGCCGCCGAGCGGGCGGAGCGGAAGGAGGCGAAGGCTCATGCCTGAAAAGAAACTGCCTGTCCTGGAGACAAAGAAGCTGGGGATCACCTTCGGCGGATTGAAGGCCGTGCAGGACTTCAACATCCAGATCTACCAGGGAGAGCTGGTGGGCCTCATCGGTCCCAACGGTGCCGGCAAGACCACCGTGTTCAATATGCTCACCGGCGTGTATGTCCCCACCGAGGGCACCGTCCTTTTGAACGGCATTCCCCTGAACGGAAAAAAGACCCACCAGTTCGTGGCTGCCGGCGTGGCCCGGACCTTCCAGAATATCCGATTGTTCAAGCAGATGACGGTCATTGAGAACGTGAAGACCGCCTTTACCAAGGACATCCAGTACAATATGCTGGACGCCACGTTCCGCACGCCCAAGTTCTGGAAAGCGGAAAAGGAAATGACCGAAAAGGCCATGGACCTGCTGGCCATCTGCCACCTGGAGGACAAGGCGGACGTCATTGCCGCCAACCTCCCCTACGGCCAGCAGCGGAAGCTGGAGATCGCCCGGGCCCTGGCCACCAATATGAAGGTGCTGCTGCTGGATGAGCCCGCCGCCGGCATGAACCCCACGGAGACGGCGGAGCTGCTGGCGTGCATCAATACCATCCGGGACCGCTTCGGCGTGGCCATCCTGCTCATCGAGCACGATATGGCCCTGGTCATGAATGTGTGCGAGCGCATTCAGGTCATTGACTACGGCCAGACCATCGCTTCCGGCCTGCCGGAGGAGATCGCCAACAACCCGAAGGTCATCGCGGCCTATCTGGGCGAATAAGGAGGGAGAACCATGCTGGAAATCAAGGACCTGAATGTCTTTTACGGGGCCATCCACGCCCTGAAGGGGATTTCCCTCACCGTAGGCGACGGCGAGCTGGTGTCCCTCATCGGTGCCAACGGCGCCGGCAAGACCACCACGCTGCATACTATCTCGGGGCTGCTGACCGCCGCCTCCGGCTCCATTACCCTGGATGGGAAGGATTTGCAGAAAGTGGCGCCCAACACCATCATCAGCCTGGGTCTTGCCCATGTGCCGGAGGGCCGCCACGTGTTTGCCCGCATGACCGTGGAGGAAAACCTCCGCATGGGCGCTTACATCGTCAAGGACCAGAAAAAGATCGCGGAGAACCTGGAAAAGGTCTATCACCACTTCCCCCGTCTGAAGGAGCGCTATCGCCAGCTGGCGGGCACGCTGTCCGGCGGCGAGCAGCAGATGCTGGCCACCGGCCGGGCCCTTATGACGGACCCCAAGATCGTGCTGATGGATGAGCCCTCCATGGGCCTTTCCCCGCTGCTGGTGAAGGAGATCTTCGCCATCATCCAGGAGCTCCACAAAAGCGGCATCACCATTTTGCTGGTGGAGCAAAACGCGAAAATGGCCCTGGCGGTGGCCGACCGGGCCTATGTTCTGGAGACCGGAACCATTTCCATGGAAGGCAAGGCCTCCGACCTGGCCGCCGACGACCGGGTCCGCAAGGCTTACCTGGGCGCGTAAGGAGGAAAGACGTATGGATAAGTTTGTCATCACGGTGGCCCGGGAGACCGGCAGCGGCGGCCATGACATCACCCGCAAGCTGTCAGATGCCCTGGGCATCCCCTATTACGACCGGGACCTGCTGCGCAAGGCCTCGGAGGTCAGCGGCATCCATGAGCGGCTGTTCGGCGCGGCGGACGAGCGCATCGGCCTGAAGGAGATGCTCTCCGCGGCGGAGAAGGTGTACACCGGCGAGATCCTGCCGCCGGACAGCGACGATTACATTTCCACCCGGAACCTGTTCAGCTTCCAGGCCAAGATCATCAAGGAGCTGGCGGATACCGAGAGCTGCATCATCCTGGGCCGCTGTGCCAACTATCTGCTGATGGACCGGCCCAACGTGCTGAAGGTGTTCATCCATGCCCCCATCGAGGCCCGGGAGGCCCGGGTGGCCTCCTACTCCATGGCCTGGAGCGCCCGGGAGGTGTCCCGGCACATCCGGGTGGAGGACAAGCGCCGCTCCGCCTATTACCACTATTATACCGGCGAGGAATGGCGGGACGCGGCGGCCTATGATTTGAGCCTGGATTCCGAGACCTTGGGAGAAGAGGGCTGTGTGGAACTGGTCAAAAAGGCCCTGCCCCTGTTCTGCAAATGACCCAAACCGGCAAATGCCCCCGTGCTGAAAGCACGGGGGCATTGTTTCGAAGTCACCGCTGTTCCGCTGTCTGGGCTTCCTGGGGGAGAGGCTCCGGCGCTTTGGCGGGGAGCGCCTTGCCCCGGCGGGGAGGCGGCGTGGTGCGCCAGTGGCGGCTGGTCTTGTTGAACAGCGGCTCACACACGCACAGCACGGCGGGCATGAGGAAAATGCTCACCAGGGCGGAGATGAGGGCGCCCCGGGCCAGCATGATGCAGATGGCGCCGATGAGGTCGATGGAGGATACGAAGGACACGCCCAAGGTGGCGCAGAACAGCACCAGGGCACTGGTGACGATGGAGGCGTCGGAGGCATCGGCCGCCGCCTGGATGGCCTCCATCCGTGGCCGGCCCTTCCGCAGTTCCTCCTGGAACCGGGAGGTCATGAGGATGGCGTAGTCCACCGTGGCGCCCAGCTGGACGCAGCTGATGATGGTGGGGGCGATGAAGGGAATGGAAGTGCCGGTGAAATAGCAGCAGCCCTGGTTGATGAAAATGGCCAGCTCGATGGTGGCCACCAGCACCGCCGGGATGGTGATGGACTGGAACACGATGGCGATGATGAGGAAAATGGCCGCAATGGAGATGTAGTTGGTGACGGTGAAGTCCACGGCGGTGGTGTCGATCAGGTCCCGGTACATGGCGCCCTCACCGGTGATCATGGCCTCCGGGTCATATTCGTGGAGGATGGCGTTCATGCTGTCCAGTTGGGTAGACACCTGGTCCGTGGCCGGCTCATAGCTGGAGTTCACCATCATCAGCTGGTAGCCGCCCTGCTTCAAAAGGTCCCGCACCTCAGAGGGAATGAAGAAGTCCGGAATGCCGGTGCCCAAAATGCGGTGGTAGGACACCACGGAGGTGACGCCGGGCACCGCCTCCAGCCGGTCCTCCATCTCGCCCATCTCCCCGGCGGACAGGTCATCCCGCAGCACGATGAAGTGGGAGGTGGCCATGTCAAAGTCATCCTTCAGCTTTTCGTTGCTGACGATGGAGGGCAGGTCCCGGGGCAGGGATTCGTCCAGTTTGTAATAGACATCGGCATGGCTCTGGGAGTAGACCGCCGGGAAAAACAGCAGCACCGCCAGGATCGCCAGCGGTACCCGCCGCCGGAGGATAACGCCGTTGAGGCGGTGAAAGCTGGGGATGAGGGTCTTGTGCTTGTGTTTGTCGATCTGCTTGTCGAAAATGAGCACCAGGCTGGGCAGCACCAGGATGACGGTGGCCACGCCCAGCACCACGCCCTTGGCCATGACGATGCCGATGTCCCGGCCCAGAGTCAGCTGCATGAAGCACAGGGCCAGAAAGCCGGCGATGGTGGTGAGGCTGGAGCCGGACAGGGACCGGAAGGCCGCGATGATGGCCTGGGTCATGGCGTCCCGCTTGTCGTCGTAGTGGAGCCGTTCCTCCTCGTACCGGCGATACAAAAAGATGGAGTAATCCATGGTGACGCCCAGCTGCAAGACCGCCGCAATGGCTTTGGTGATATAGGAGATCTCTCCCAAGAAGATGTTCGTGCCGAAGTTATATACCACGGCCATGCCGATGCTGGCGATAAAGACCAGGGGCAGCACCGTGGATTCCAGCGTCACGCTCATAGCCAGCAGGGCCAGCAGCACCGCAAGGCCCACGAATAGGGGCAGCTCGCTGTCCATCACGTCCCGGGTGTCCTTGATGACCACGGAGAAGCCGGCCAGGAAGCATTTTTCGTTGCAGACGCTCCGCACGTCCTCAATGGCCTGCATGGTTTCGTCGGAGGCGCCGGGGTGGTCATACTGGATGATCATCATGGTGGCGTCGCCGGAGAAGAACATATCCCGGAAGCTGGCGGGGATCATGTCCGTGGGGATTTGGATACCCACCAGGTTGCTGATCCAGATGGCGTTGGAGACGCCGGGAACGTCCCGGATGGCGTTCAGCAGGTCGTTGGTATAGCCTGCCGGCATACCGTCCACCACCAGCATACTGGTGGCGGCCATCTGAAAGGGGTCCTCCAGCAGCTGCTCCCCCTGGGAGGAGGGCAGGTCCTGGGGGAGGTAAGAGAGGATATCGTAGTTGATACGGGTGGCGGCAAAGCCGATGATGGAGGGAATGAGCATCAGCACGGCGATGGCGGCCACCAGCCTGGGCTTTCGCGTCAGCTTATGGGCGATTTTTTCAATCACGGGAACAACACCTGTCCTTTCCCCGCATCAGTGGAAGATGCCGGTGATGGCCGCCCAGAAGTCCTTGAACATCTGGGCCACCCGGCTCCAGAAGGTGCCCTTGTCGGGACTGGCTTTGGCGGCCTCCTCCGCATCCTGCTCCTCCGCTTTGATCTCCTGGGAGCGGATGATGACCTGAATGCTCTGGGGCGCGGGGTTTTCCGGGGAGGTCAGGGAGATGGCCTCGGCGGTGGCGTCCATGTTCAGGAGGTTGTCGATGTCGCCGGTGTGCTCATTCCAGGTATCCTCAATGATGGAATTGATGCTGCTCTTGGCCGCCTTTACCTCGTTGGTGGTGGCAAGGCCGCTGGCCGCCTGCCGCAAAGCGGCGGCCAGGCCGGAGAGCGTCTGCTTCGTGCCGGCGTCCAGCTGGGTACCGGAGGCCTTCAGCAGGGCTTCTGCGTCGGAGGCCAGCTGCTCGCTGTCCCGGACGGTGGCGGCGGCGGTGACGCTCAGGTCCTCCAGGGTCTTGAGGGTCTCCTGGGCGGTGGGCTCATAGTCGTTGAGGATGGTGCGCAGGTCATCGGTGCTGTCCAGAATGCTGCGCAGCCTCTTGGAGCTGTGGCGGATGGCGGCGGAGAGGTCGTCGGCGTCATCCAGCAGGTCCGTCAGCTCATCCATGTCCCCGCACAGGTCCGCCAGCTTGCCCACCACGGTGGCGGTGGGGCCGGCCACCTGCTCCAGAGCGTCGCTGACGCCGCTGGCGGTGGTGTTCAGCTGATCCAGCAGGTCGTCGATGGTGTCGGAGTGGTCCAGCAGGAACTCAAAGGCCTCCGGGTCGGAGGACCAGGAGTCATAAATGGCGGCCAGCCCCTTGGCGGCCTCGCTGCCGCCGCCGGCCAGGAAGGCCTGGCGGTACTGGTCATAGCCCGGCGTCTCCTGGGTGATGCCGTTTTGGGCGGCATATTGCTGCCACAGGACCTCGCAGGCGTATTCATAAAAGCTGTCCATGCCGCTTGCCCGGAAACCCGGCTCCATGGCCTTCACCCGGGGTAGGTTTTCCCGGATGGCGTCGATGTCCTGGCCCTCCAGGGGGGATTTCACGGAGGGGATGCGGTCAAGGCTGTCCAAAGCGTTTTCCAGGTTCTGAAGGCTTTTTTTCATGCCGGCGGCGTCGTGGATCAGCTGGCGCACGTCATCGCTGTCCTCCAGGTTTTCCAGAGCGTCTTCCAGGTCTTCCAGCTGGTCCTGCAGGGACAAGGCGGTATCCGTCATGGTGTTCAGCACCGCCTTGGCGTCCGTGACCACCTGGCTGGCGGAGCGGACCTGCTCCGCCACCGGGTCCAGCAGGGCGGCGATGCCCGTCAGGTCCTCCCGCAGGGCGTCGGTGCCGTCATAGATGGCCCCCTTGCCGTTGGAGATGGTGTCCCGGGCCTGATTCAGCTGGTCCAGGCCGTTGGCGGTGGCGTACAGGCTGCCTTCCATGTTGCCGAAGGCGTCCAGCAGGGTGTCCAGACTGTCGGAGAGCTTGTGGTAGTCCTCCTCCAGTTCATCCTTCCGGTCGCTGAGCTTGGCGATCTCCTCCAGCTGGCTGAGGGTGGCGGGCACCATCATGAAGGTCATGCCGCCGAAGGAGAAGTCCTCGGCGCCCACCCGGATGGTGAAGTGCTGCTCCTCTCCGGGAAAGGCCAGAAACAGCACCGCCCGCAGGTTGCCCATCAGCTGCACCTGGGCGCCGGGGGCTTCCAGGGACAAAATGTCATCCTGATTGAACAGGGCCATGGCCGCCAGGGTATAGTTGTTTTTGGCGTACTCACTGGCGTTTTCGTTGGGGATAGCGTCCACGGTGATCTCCACCACGCCGGTCTTGCCCGCCAGGTCCTCCGCCTTGGTGGGCACGCCGTTGAGGGTATAATGGATGGAGAGGGTCCAGGGCAGGGCCTCAAAGGGTGCCGAGGTCTTTCCCTCAAAGTAGAAGTGGGAGGGGGCGTTGTCCGGGTCGAAGCGGAAGGTGGTGACGCCGCCCCGCACCGTGGGCTCCGTATGGTCCGTCAGATTTAGCACCTGGTCGTATGTACCGTAATCCGTCAGGGTGTCGGCGCCGTTGAGGATGTAGCTCTTGACCACGCTGCCCTCCGTCAGGTTGCCGTAATAGTCCAAAGTGGCGTAATAGGCCTCGTCGCAGGTGGGGGCCACGCCGTCGCCGATGGGTTCCGCGGCGGCGGCGGGAACCACGCAGGCGGCTGTCAGGGTCAAAGCGGTAACCAGAGCCAGCAGGCGGCGGGGATGCAGTTGTTGGATCATAAACATGCTCCTCTCAATAATCAACAAACGTTGAATAATAAAAAGATGTTGATTTATTTTTCGGGAGAGATTATAATACGCTCAACAGAAAAAAACAAGGGACACATTCCCGGTTTTGTCTAAAGGGAAACGGGGCGTGCCTGAAAGGAGAACCAGCGCCATGGAAAAACAGTCGGAGGACCGCCGGTCCCGCCGGTCCCGGCGGCTTTTGAAGGAAGGCCTTTTGCAGCTGATGCAGGAAAAGCGGTTTTCGGAGATCACCGTCCGGGATATCACGGAGCGGATGGATTTGAACCGGGGGACCTTTTACCTGCACTATTCGGACACGGCGGCCCTGCTGCAAAGTGTGGAGGAGGACATGCTGGAGGAGGCCCAGGTCCTGGTGGACGCCCATATGGCCGAGAGCACGGCGGAACGGACGCTGCGGCCGGTGCTGCTGCCGATTTTGGACTATGTGGTGGAGCACCGGACCATTATTGGGACGCTGCTGGACAGCAATGCTGCCAGCGGATTCGTGGACAGGCTCCAAAAGCTCATCTACCGCAATGGCTCCCGCCTGACGGAGGCCTGGTTCCGGGATGTGTCCCCGGAGCAGCTGGACTATCTGATGAGCTTTATCACCTACGGCCTCATCGGCCTTGTGAAGGAGTGGTTCGGCCGGGGGATGGACCTGCCCGGAGAGGAACTGGTGTCCATGGCGGACCGCCTGGTCCAGGGGGCGGCGGAAGGGCTGCTCCAGGCGTGAAAAAAAGGACTGTTCCTGTTGAACAGTCCTTTTTTATATCGTGGGATTCAGGCGGTGACCCGGTGCAGCAGGGCGGAGGCCTGTTCCAGGGCGTCCATGACGGGGATGGTGTAATCCTCCTGCTCAATGCTCAGGGGGCCGTCGTAGCCGGTGGCCCGCAGGGCCTCCACAAACCGGCGCCACCAGGCCTCGTCGTGGCCGGTGCCGGGGGTGACGAAGTTCCAGGAGCGGGTCTTGAACTCCAGCACGCCCTTGGTGTCCAGCATGGTGTTGACGGCGCTGGCGGGCTCCGTCCGCACATCCTTGATGTGGACGTGGTAAATGCAGTCGGACAGGGCGTCAATCATGGCCAGCGGGTCGGCGCCCATCCAGAACAGGTGGCTGGGGTCCATGTTCACGCCCACGGTCATGCCCACGGCGGACTGGAGGCGCCGCAGGTTCTCCACATTGTTTACCAGCTGCCAGCCGTGGAACTCCAGGGCGATGTGCTCCACGCCGTGGCGCTTGGCCTGGGCCACCAGCTTTTCCCACTGGGGAATGGCCACCTCCCACTGGTAGCGGAGGATGCCCTCCGTCTCCGGGGGCCAGCTGGTCACGATCCAAGTGGGAGTCCGGTCCTCGGCACAGCCGCCGGGCAGGCCGCTCATCATGACAACGGTCTTCAGGCCCAGCTGCTCCGACAGCAGAAAGGCCTTTTCCGCCACTTCCCGGTCCCGGACACCCTTTTCGCCGGGGAACAGGGGATTGCCGGAGCAGTTGAGGGCGGAGATGGTAAGGCCGTTGGCCTCCAGCGTGTCCAGCAGTTCCCGGCGCTTGCCGGCGTCCGTTATCAGGGTATCCAAGTCGATGTGGGGCGCGGGAGACCAGTTGCCGCAGCCCAGCTCCACCTGCTCCAGCCCCAGTTTCCGGCACACGGCCGCCGCCTCCGGAAAGGACAGGTGGGCCAGACTGTCAGTTACCAATCCTAATTTCATGGAAAGGACCCTCCTTTAAATATATGGCGTTTTTTCCAGCTTATCACATCCCAAAATAAAAATCCACAGGAAACCGTGCGGGTTTTTCTTGACGGAAAACAGACCGCGGATGTATGGTAGGGACAAGAGGGACATCTCCCCCAATTTACGGAACCAGGAGGAAAACACCATGGGTTGTTTTTACTGTGATGAGCATCACGAAGGCCGGGAGGCCATTATGTTCAAGGTCGGCGAGATGAAGGCCGGTACGCTGTACCTGTTCAAGGATCAGGCTCACAAGGGCCGCTGCGTGCTGGCGCTGAAGAGCCACCACCGGGAGCTGTGGGAGTGCGAGCCCCAGGAGCGGGCGGATTTCGCCGAGGACCTGGCCCGGGCCTCCAAGGCCATCCAGGACCTGTGGGGCTGCACGAAGCTG
>Ga0129308_1000654_pt1 | contig 47486 bp, 51 predicted proteins | sample L827metagenome_FD_94440 | JGI IMG/M metagenome (GOLD analysis project Ga0129308, IMG submission 94440) | Ring-tailed lemur group fecal microbial communities from Wisconsin, USA - L827 metagenome | ecosystem: Host-associated > Mammals > Digestive system > Large intestine > Fecal | place: USA... | reverse complement strand
TGTAGAGAGTGTCCGAATTAGATACCAGCGCTTTTTGCCTATTTCATGCGGTTTTTTGAGCTTTTGGCACTGATTTGCAAGGCCTTCCAGACATTAGTGCAATCGGCTCTACGAGAACGATGTCTGCTCCTGTAGCCTTTCGATAGTAGAGCGTAGCATGCAGATATTCCGAAGTGCTAATCAAACCAATTTCGACCAGGTAACGAAGTAGGCAAACAATACGGATGAATTGGATGCTTTTTTCAGGAACGCTGGTTATCATTTTCGCCCTCCCTTCTTTAAGAAGGATTATACCCGAAAGACAAGAAATAGCAAGGGGTACGGCGAATTATATTCGAAATTAGTTGTGATGCCTATAGCTTCCACAAATCGGTGTTTTTTTTATAATGAACAAAATAGATACACGATTTTTGCTTAAAACTCAATCGACTAAACTTGCATTCTGCTCGCTGCGATACCCACCGAGCAGACTGATAGCTCTTTGCCGCGTTGGAGGGAATGCGAGAAGCTCCAGGCACATCACTGCCCAATCTTCCGGAGTCAGTCCATATGGCTTTAGCCGCTCAGTAACTTTCCTGAATAGCTCTTCCTCGATTTCAATCTCGATTGTGACGAGATCTTCCTCTTTCCACTCAGGCCATCCGCGATCCCAAAGCTCATCTGCCGACAGATCTAAATCATCATTCCAAATGACACCTTTGCCGCCGGTATCCACAACAACCTGGGAATAAAGAATCGTATCTTCCTTGAGAACTGCGAATATCGGATGAGTAGAAAACAATGGGTTCATATCATAGAGTTTTATGGCTCCGCAGGAGAACTTCACTCCCAGAATGAAATTCTCCATTGGCAGGACAGATTGGATTATGTGGTTCATTAAAGGCTCCTATCCTTGTTCGATTTATTGAGTCTTCACTTATTCCGCTGATTTCAAGGAATTATTTTCCCCACGGAAAGCCGAAGTCTTTACGTTTAATTTTGCACTGTGGAGAACCATCTTTCCAAAAAACAATGCCTTCTATCATATTCTCTGAAAGGAAATTGCGTATGCCATTAAAACTGCGTTCTACTTCTATGACATCTGTCCCATGAGGCTTCAAGATGTCACTGGCAAGAGCGTGTGGATTGGTTCTGAAGTGTGGGCCTATAGCTTCATAGGTTCCATCTCGGAGATTACCCGTCTGGTCATAAGCAGCCCAAAACCACTTATCACCTGAAGCATTTCTGTCGCAAGGCATCCAACATGGCAGATGTCCGGTAACAGGATCCGCTTCCTCTTGGCATTTAATTGCGTTACTGGGAACAGGTTTTCCATGCTTTGCGTCATATCGTTTGTAAAATTTACCGTCGATAATAGCACAGCAAGAACCATCCCACTTGATAGTCGCAATTCCTTCGCCAGCTAATACCCATTCCAAACTGGGAGTAACAGTTGGTATAACTCGCACGATTTTGTGATTCTCAAACTGACGTTCAAACAGTGTAGGGATCTTTTTCATAATGATTCCTTTCTTTTGGGTTCTCTGTATACGTTTTTCTTACATCCATAATCATGTCTTGGCCAGGTCTATGCAGTCCTCATAGTATTCCTCTATTGGAACAGACTCGCTGTTAAATTTAGATCCACCAGGTTCGGCTTTCGGAAGGCAATCATCGCAGTACGGACTGATCCAATCGAGGGTAATGCGTGTGGCAGGTTTCCCACATATGATGCAGGTATGGGCAGAGCGTTCCATGTACTTAGGAATGATTTCGCAGGCAATTTTCCGGGTACTTCTAAAATCATACCACCTGAGCTTACCGAATTTCTCTTTGATCTGAGCAATGCGGTATTTATCCAAGCAGTTGTTGGCGAGAAGCTCGTTGCGGATCTCCTCACATAATTCCTCTCCAAACGCGATGCGCCAGCCGTCCGGCATGTCATCCAGTTCGGTATAGGAATAGTCATAGCCGTCAGGGACTCTGTCCGTCAACCGATTATGCGGAAGAAGGAACGGGTATCTTTCAATGAGCTTCTTGTTCTGTTTTTTTGTTGTTGTCATCTTCTGCACCAGCATCTTTCTCAATGCCTCTGATTTTCTTTTCAAGCACTTCGATCCTGCCCATCATTTTGTCATAGAGTTGGATGCTCATGAGTGCCAGTTTTTCATTGCCCTCTCCATGGATCTCCAACACGATTTCATTGGCTTCAACATATTCGAGGACACGATCAAAGTAGGTAAGGAAGTCTTCCTTGAGGATCACCTTGCAGGGAGCGAGCTCCTCGGAGGCATCTGGCGCAGTATCCTTGTCATGTATCGGCAAGTCATCGAAAGAAACGGTTTTTGTTTGCTCAACAAGGAAATCATAAAGGGCATCCACTTCTTTGAGGCAACGTTCTTCATGCCGTCCGTCTTCCTCCCAGGAAACAGTAAAGTCATCTGTTGCCTCATACAGCCACCATTCGATGTAGTCGAATTTGTCGTTCATGGATTCCTTCAGGACACTGAGCAGTGCCTTGCGATTTAGATTCTCGAAGTCCAGATTGGGAGGGAAATCTCCAAACTCCTTTGTGATCTCATGAAGCCTTTCTATGAGCTCTTCATGTTTCTTGATGTTTCCAATCGCTTCAATAAAGGTTTTTCTGGACAGCAATTAATATCCCTCACTTTCCTTTTTAATTCAATGTTGCGTTCAGATGGTCGGAAGACCAGTCTGAATGTCGAGCTGCTCCAGTGCAGGTTCCTCCGAGTAGAATTCCTTCATATCCTCCAGCCTCAGACAAGCCAACCGCCCAAATCGTCTTATCCCAGGTTCACCGGTTTCTCTATAGGAGCATCCACAGTCGATGCCGATCCACCCATCCTCGTAAAATATTCGCAGGGGATTATCGAGCTGATAATGTGCGGTGGGCGTGTGACCAAATATAATCGTTGACCTGCCGTTATTTGAGAAGTGTCGATGGCGCTTCCACACAGCAAAATCGCGCTCAGAATCATACTTATACGCATAGATCGGGTACTCATATGCCGGAGCAGAGTGGGTAAGGATATAATGTTTTCCAGCAACCTCGATTTCGACATTGTACGGGAGACCGTCAAGATACTCAAAGATTTCAGTTCGGATCGTTTTGCGGATCCGCTTGAGGTAATCGTGGGTTACCCTCCCACCGTTGTTGTACCATAGCTGAGTGCTGCGGTTTATGGTGTAGTACAGCATCCAGTCATCTTCTTCCGGAGATGGATAGTACAGAGCTTCAAGCATCATCAGCTCATGGTTTCCAAGAAGCATCTTCATGTTGGACGAGGACATGATCTGCCGAAGGATCCGGATACCGTCCGGATAGCGATCTATCACATCTCCAAGTACATATAAAGTGTCTTCCGGCTGAAGGTCGATTTGTTTCAGGATAGAATCCCACCTTCTTTTTTGTCCATGAACGTCAGACAGTACATAGGTCATGGTTTAACACCTCCTCTGCAAAACAAACCAATACCACACTTTGAGCGAAATAGCTACCTAAACATCTGCCATTTGCAGAGAATATTTAAACCTGCATTTCAGTTGTATATCAGATCACCTTTGCCTCATCTGATCCCAGTTAAACTTTCGGATCAGATGAGGCTTTTGCTTGTGAGACGTCAATCATCCTCTGAGTCGGAAGCAGACTCGAACTGTGCCCGAAACAGAGAAACATGTTCTCCTACGAGCTGCGGATACCGGTAGTAAATGTGACGGCACAGAGAACGATAAAGCTCGAAAAAGCGCTGCTCATCACAAAAGTCTAAAAGGCCGTCCATGATCTCTTCGATCCGGCGCTCATCGGTGATTTTGTCTTTGAGCACTAAATCGACTAAGTCACGATAGTGAGAATATGCTGAATTTCGTAAGCTGCTAATGGATTCCACGGCATCTCTGATTTCCTTCATTGTTTGATCGAAGCAATCCATATAATCACTCTCCCTTAGCGAGTAACTCGTCCATTTGAGTCTTTTTCTGCTCCGACACAGCCCGACAGAAGTAGGTGGGTCTTCCTGAGTCATATTCTTCGGTGAGCCACTCGTCGATATCGAAATTCCATCGATGCGGTCCAAACTCTCTTGGATGGTTCTCGATAAGGACACGTTTCTTCTCTCTGATCTGTTCAACAATAGCAGAGATATCGTAACCGGAGAACTTCTCTGCACCTTTGAGGACATTGAGGATTTCGTTTCCCCAAACTCGCTCATCCACACCGATATACTTATCGTAAGACTCGTCATCCGGATTGAGTTCTATCTTGCCGCCGTAGGAAATCAGCAGACAGTCATCTTTGAGAAAGTGATTGACCCACAGATTGGGAATATAGAGCATATCTGTGATCCCTTTTGTCGAAAGGAAACCCCACATTTTATAAAACCTGCCATAGACATACCACTCAGGGAGATCCTCCTCAACGATTTTGGTTTTGTAATGTCCGGAGAAAAGAGTGTAATCTTCATTGCAGATCCTATGGCGTTCGTGGTTTCTCCATATGTACCGTTCGACTGTATATAGATTGCTTTTGAATCGACTCACACGATCTCCTCCTTCCTTCTTCATTTTCTGTTTGTTCGAATTATAGCATCCGGAATTTCAAAAATCTCGCAAAATCCAAAATCATAATCGTTTTTGGCAAAATCATAATCGTTTTTTGCATGTTACATACTATAGGTCAGGAGTCTGACCATCGGTCTGTTGTGTTTCTGCTCTCTGCTGATAGAATGATTACCAGTCCCGTTCAGCAAGATGGTGATGATGTGCACGAAGGGCTTCAACAGTTGTCTTCATGATATCCAGCAGGACATAGGTTTCATATGGGGTACAGCTTGCGAAAATCTTTTGAGCTTCCCTGTTGGATATTTCGGATGCGACAGCAAGTTCCCTGTTTAACAGCTTGTCCGTAGATACTTCCAAAGCATTTGCTATATTGACAAATGTTTCAAGACTCATGGTTTTCGTTCCGCGTTCCAGGTAGCTGATATAACCCGGTGATTTGCCAATCATTGCAGACAGCATGGATTGGGAGATACGCTTGCGTTTTCTGATTTTCTGGATCCTTTGCCCAAGTACATAATAATTGAGTTGCATGGAATTACCTCCTAAAATTTTGGTAACCCCATTATAATTGAACGGCTATTTTATATTTGAGCAATTATATATTCTGAGCTTTTTGCGATATATACTAAGCTATATTATAGCCGACTAACTATATTGTCGAAGGGAGATGAGCTGATTATGTACGAACAAGCTGACTTGAAACAGATCGGCTCACGTATTCGAGAAGTCCGAAGTAAACGTCTTATGAGCCAGGCCGAGCTGGCAGAAAAGGCATCGCTTTCTCTACCACTGATCAGCAATATTGAGCTTGGAAAAACAAACATGCAGTTGGTAACTTTCATCAAAATTGCGGAGGCGCTTCAGGTGTCCACGGACTATCTGCTTCGTGCGGAAGTGCCGGAGGTAAAACCAATTTATCAGGGAGAGTTTGCGGAGCTTCTTGAGGACTGCACTCCCAGTGAGATGGAGTCGCTTCTAAGCATTGTCCGTAGTGTAAAAGCTACGATACACAGAAAACAAAATAATGATTAAATGTCGGTTTGGGACGCCCAAGCCGATATTTTTTTGCCTTTTACATACCATAGGTCAGAATACTGACTTATGGTATCTTCTTATTTTCTGGCATTCTGTCTATAATTCTGCCAAAAGGTTTATGTCCACATATAGGAGGTCTTCATGGAAAACGCAGAATTGATGTCACGCAACGAAATACCGGAACTTGGAGAGGCAGAATACCCTTCTTTCAACTTTACTGAAAGTGAAGACAGAAAATCTCCTCTTTTGGCCAGACATAAGGAATGGCTTAGTATGATCCGCCATGAAACACCTAATCCGAAAATCCCATTTAAGGTGGCGGTATATATCAGATATTACAATCAGACAAAATACGATAATTATCTGGAATTCAACAAACACCAGTTCGCAACTACTTTAGCTCAATATCCCAACTGGGAATTTGTCGGATTTTATGTGGATCATGGCTCCACAGCGCCCAACATGGAGAAGGCTCCTGCATGGTGTGAGCTTTTACATGACTGCGAGGCGGGAAAAGTCAATCTCATAATTACGCAGAAGATCAGCAATGTTTCCAAGAAGCTTCATGAGATCACTTTCTGTGCCAGAATGCTCGCTGCTCGTAATCCGCCGGTAGGCATCTACTTTATCTCTGAGGATCTGTTTACACTTGCCTCATACTATCAGGAAGATTTGCGGGAACCTTATTTCTTCCCAAGTCCCGATTGGCAGATGCTTCCTGATGATGATTTGGATGTGCGAGGTGCTCTCCATGATTGACATGTCCAAAAAAGCAAGCGAGGCAGAAGTTCGCAGCAAAGTAATAAAACGATACTCAAACCGCAAGCAGCCTGATGTCATCTTCCCTGCCAAAAGACAGCCCAACTTCTATGACGATGATGATGTCCACCAGAGAGTCGCGGTTTATGTTCGTGTTTCCACTGATAATATTGGTCAGGTCACCTCATATGAGCTTCAAAAGAATTACTATGAGGAGTTTGTTCAAAAGCATCCCAATTGGACGCTTGTAAGGATCTATGCCGACCAGGGTATAACAGGGACATCAACCGAACGACGCAAAGAGCTGAATCAAATGCTTACAGACTGTCGTGCCGGTAAGATAGATTTGATCATCACCAAGTCGGTATCACGCTTAGCCAGAAATGTTGTAGACTGCATCACAATGGTCCGGGAGCTTGCGGCGTTGTCTCACCCTGTCGGAGTTTTCTTTGAGAGCGAATGCATTTTTTCTCTGAATGAGGACACTTCCATGCCGCTTTCCATGATGGCTACATTAGCTGAAAACGAGTCTAAAATCAGAAGCCGAAGCATGGAGGTTTCACTCGCTCAGCGGTTAAACGGTGGCCTACCTTTAACACCCAAGCTGCTTGGGTATACACATGATACGGAAGGGAATCTTGTTATTAATCCAGACGAGGCTCCTACCGTTAAACTCATGTTCTACATGTACCTTTATGGTTATTCCTCTGCGCAGATTGCAGATGCGCTGATGAAACTTGGAAGGAAGACATATCTTGGGAACATTAAATGGACAGCAAACTCAGTGATTCAAGTCCTCCGAAACGAAAGGCATTGTGGAGATGTGCTGACTCGTAAGAGCTTCACGCCCAACTACCTCACTCATAAGTCGGTGAAAAACAGAGGAGATCGAGTTCAGAGCCTGTACAAGGACAACCACGAAGCAATTGTTTCGAGGGATGACTACATCGCTGTACAGCATTTGATCAACAACGCAAAGTATGGAGGCAACTCGATATTGCCCAAGCTGCGTGTAATTGAGTCCGGCATGCTGAAAGGATTTGTCACGATCATTCCAAAGTGGGCTGGGTTCAAGGCAGAAGACTACATACAGGCATCTCTAAGTGTCTACGATGAGGAAGATGCATATGCAGAAAACTCTGTTGAGGAGAAGGCAACTTTCGAAGTGGAAGCCGGAGATTTCGATCTCCGTGGATTCGAGGTGGCCAATGCATCCTTCTTCGACAGAACAGGACGTCCTTATGTCATGTTTCAAAACAACACTATCAGGTTCAGCACAGATTGTGTCCGCCGCTTCGGAAAAAACAATAAGGTCGAGTTGCTGATTCATCCGGGACAATTGAAAATTGCTGTTCGTCAAGCTGCTAAGGATAGTCGCCAATTTGTGCAGTGGTCTAAGCCCAGAGACGGCAAATACTATGCAAGGGATATTTCCTGCACAGCCTTTGGCGATACCCTCTTTGAACTTTTCAATCTGGTGAGAGAACACAAATACAGAGCATATGGATCCTTCATTGAAAACGAAGGCGAGGCTATATACATTTTCGATCTCGGCGATCCGGAAGCCTTTATTCAGTCGTATCTGGTTACAGGCTCAAATGACACTTCTGAGGGCAGCGGAAGTCTTTGTCCTCTCTCCATATCCGGAAAGAGAATCCGTGCGATCTCCCAAAAGTGGACAGAGCGATTTGGCAGCGACTTTTATTCCCATAAGCTGAGTTCCGCTTCCCTCGATTTACAGAACGAAGAGGAATGGAAGCTTCGTATGGAAGGACGGCTGTTTGAAACCGGAGAAAAGCTGCAGGTTACAGCTTTCGACGAGCTTAGAGGCTACATACAACAGCAACTGAAGTCAGATGGAGCAGGATCAGAGATGGAAGGGACAACACAACATGGTCTTGTCCCTTGTCAGGATTGCTCATGAAGGTTATATGCGGCATCCTAGCTGTTATCTCTGAATTAACCTTTTTATAGACAAGTTAAACCTGCCCAATGAGAGGAGACTACAATGGAAGAAGACAAATATACATCTATCGGTTCTCAGACTATAGGTGGATTTCAATCCGAGATGTCCGCCGAAGAGTTCTTGACGTTATCTGACGGAGAGTCTAAGTCGCCTATGACAATAGATGAAACAGCGCTGGGAGATGTGATCGAACTAAGTGATGAGTTTGACTTCGAGGGATATCAGGTAGTTCGGAGAGAGTTTTTTGCTCATACTTATGAGCCTTCGATCACATTCAATAATTACAGAGTGTATGTGAATACAGCGTGCTTGAACAAATTTCCACATGCAGATTATGCACAGGTTCTGATCAATAGAGAAAGTCGTATCCTTGCCCTTCGACCATGCGCTGAGTCGGAGCGCGATTCATTCGGCTGGTGCAATGCATCCGGAGATCGTCGCAAGCCAAGGCAGGTTACGGGCAAAATATTTTTTGCAAAACTGTTCGAGCTCATGGAATGGAATTATGATTACCGATACAAACTGCTCGGTAAGGTCATCCATGCTAACGGCGAGTATCTAATTGCATTTGACTTAAACTCCACAGAAATCTATCAACGGATCTCAAAGGATGGGGATAAACCCCGAACTTCTCGTAAACCTGTATTTCCGACCGGATGGAAAGACCAGTTTGGACTACCGTATCACGAACATCAGAAATCTCTGCAAATCAATATTTTTGATGGCTATGCGATCTACGGGATCAAAGACAATACGGTTTCCTCAGTCAGTGCCATAGAGGGAGAATCTCAAAGCCAGAGCGTAAACCAATCCCCAAGGTCCATACAGGAGGGTAGCGAAAATGACCAACACTGATAACAGCGCAACCATGACGATAGATATTAGGAGATGCCGCTTTCGTATACATAAGGCTACACTAATCAAATTGAGGAATCCAAAGTACATCCAATTTTTAATCAATCCGGAGGAAATGCTCATTGCTATCCTTGCTTCTGATCGTCCTCTTGCCGGAGGGACTGCGAACAGGGTAAATATAGTTCCGACATCTTCTCGAGGAGTGGAGTTTTACAGCAATACATTGCTCGAAGGTGTACTTAACATGATCGGGATGATTGACTACCGATACAGCTACCGCCTTAGCGGAGAAGTCGATATGGCAAACAGAGTGGCTTATTTCTCCATGAGAACATTGAAGAAGAATGAGAGGAGAAAGCCATCTGATGGATAAAGGATTTGCCGTATTAGAAATAGACCAGGAATTTAAGACCCTCATACGACCATTGCGGAAAGACGAATATCTCCAGCTTGAAATCAACTTGACGATTGACGGGTGTAGAGAACCGATCATTACCTGGAATAACATCATAATCGATGGTCATAACCGATACGAAATATGCAACAGGCTGCGAATTCCGTATGCAGTCCGAGAAATGTCATTTAACACCAGAGAGGACGCTCTCATTTGGATCTGCACCAACCAGCTTGGGCGTCGAAACATCTCAGAAGAGAACAGACGATATCTGATTGGAAAGCAGTATGAGCTTGAGAAAGTTGCTCGTAAACATCCAAATGTAAATGGATTCAACCAGTATAAAAAGCGAAAACGGGGAGAACCTCGTGACGGTGACAGCTTTAGACGAACTGCTCAACGAATCAGCGCAGAACATAATATTTCGACAGGGTCGGTACAAAAGTATGCCATTTTCAGTAGAGCGTTGGATGTTGTAGGCAAAGCGGATCCGGAACTTCCGGGGAAAATCCTTTCCGGCACATTTAAAATTTCACATGAAAATCTTGTTGCGTTATCCAGAATGTCTCCTGAAGAGATCAGACGAATCGGTGCTTCGCATGTTGATGTGCAGCACCCCTTCATAAGTTACAGCGCGACCCGTAAGGAGTTTTTGGAGAAAGATGAGGAACCGGATGTGAATCCACAAGAGCAGTTACCGCTTATCAAGGTAACACCCCAGCATGATCCGGATGCTGAATTCACAGGTCTGACTTTAACGGTTCCCTCTTGGGTCAGTTCCATCGAGAGAACCAGAGCTCATGCAGATATCACCGCAGTTTCTCAGGATGCAAAAGTCAGACTTGAGGAGGCTTTGATATCGCTGCAGAAAAAGGTATCTGAAATGCTCTCAGATATCAGGGAGGTAAATTAATGCAAGACTTCAGCAGATTTGTTCCAGATGTCCATTTCGAGCAGATCCCCATAAAAAATCTCGTTTCCAATCAAGATTACCAACGACCCCTGTCACAGACACAGGTTGAAAAGGCTATTGAGGATTTCGATCTTAATCAAATCAACCCTGTAAAAGTCAGTCGGCGTGACGGTATCAACTACGTCTTTAATGGGCAGCACACCATTGAAATCGTTGCATTGGTTTCCGGATCACGAGAAACACCCGTGTGGTGCATGATCTATGACAGTCTGGATTACAAAAACGAAGCGGACATTTTCGCAAATCAGATGAAGCATGTACGCCCCTTAAAACCATATGAGATTTTCATGGCAAATATCGAGGCGGGAAACGAGCAACAGCTTGTAATCAAACGGCTTGTAGAATCCTACTCTCTTTCCATTGGCCCAAATAAAGGGTATGGTGTTATTTGTGCTGTCGCTACACTGGAACGTATCTACACAAAATACGGCTATCATGTGCTTGACAGAACGTTAAGGCTTTGTGTTGGCACATGGGAAGGTGATATAGAATCTCTTGGAGGGAATATTTTGTTTGCGGTAGCAAGAATGGTAGCAACCTACGGTGATCAGCTACGAGATGAAATGTTTAAAGAAAAGGTCGGCTTTATGTCCATTCGCCAGTTATCTCGCACCGCTAAAGAAAGAGGCGCCGGCTCACTGGGATATGCCGAGGCCATGCTGGTAGCCTACAATCGCAAGTGCAAATACACTCTGAAAATGACCAAGCTGCACTCCAACAAGATTGCGGTAGAGGAGGATTTCTTTGAAGAAAACGAAGAGCCGCTTGAGAATGATCCTGTTCTTGAGGAATAAAATAACCGGATTTTCCATGTGGTCTGGAAAATCCGGTACAAGGTTTTTATTAGGTCTAATGATTCATTTGCGGGATAAAAGACATATTCCCGCGCAGCACCTTTAGAGCATAAAGCATCAATATTCATTCTGTTCCATGGCAAGGGAAAATGCGGGACGCATGTACTCCTGCGCTTCACGATTCAAGCCGTGTTCAGCGGCCAGTCTTTTCCAGTTCTTTCGGACAATGGACAGCATCTCTGAGGCAATAGATTCTGCCTCATTATGGCGCAACTCACAGTACGGGGCGATCTCGAAGGCAAGGTCGAGGGAAATCGTTGCATCGTCTTGATTTACACACAAAGATAATTGGTCGCCTTCCGGCACGGGATTTACATCATAAAGCGGTGATAGATGCCAGCCATTTCCCTTGAGGATAAAGCCATGATTTCTGAGATGGTCATCCGTGTTGGATACTGCCATATTGAATACGATACGTTTCCACAGTTCAAGTAATTCTTCCTTGGGATCCGGACTGCTGCGTCTGATAAATGATACCAGATTGAGATAACTGGAACCATCCGCGGAGGATGCTCCGTCCGTTTTGCCCAACAAAGTCATGGCAGAGGCAAAATGGATCCGTGCGGTGCCGTTGCGGTCAAATCTTTTTACAAGAAAGGTACTTCCGTATTTGGAAAAGCTGATAAGCTTGGATTCCGGAACATCCAGTCCACAAAGTCTGGCAAGATCATGAACGACCTTTTCCCATGCACCCACATTCACATCATCGTGCTTGGACGGAAACTTTGCGATCCAAAGGTTCCCTTCAGCATCCATCACAGTGGCTTTCGGACGAGCACCACCCAGGGAAGAGCCAGGCTTGATCAGTTGATTTAGCCACTTTTGCTCCAATCCAGATTCGTCATTTTCAAATTGCCGCGATGCTTCCTCCAGAGTTCTAAGGCTGGCCCACGGAGGGGTGGGCATTTCCTTATCGTCCGATAGAAACGGTCCCTCCTTATCCATTTTGAAGCGGAGTGCTCCCATGCGGGTTTCATCATATACGCCTATCAGAAAATCGCTGCCGAGAAGTTTTCGGGGTTTGCGGTTTTCCTGTTCAGCCAGGATCCTTTCTCTCCTTGTCATAAGCAAGCGACCCCACCGATCAGGGGACGAGTCAGAGAACAGGCCGAAAACTTCTTTCTCTCCGGTTGGATATTGGCGACCGGCATACAGATGCAGGTCAGGATCCAGATCAAAATTGTACGGACTGTTTTTGAGCCATTGCGTATCATACTCAAAGGAATAGCTTTCACGTCCACGAACATTATCCACATACAGAGTGCCCATGTACATCGATTCCGTGGAATTGAAGTTTTCATAGACATAGATCACTTTCTGATTTGGTTTCATGTTCATTCACCTCTCTTTCGCGGTGCTCTTTTTCGAGTAGTCAGTTCCAGATCCTGCAGCTTGCGTCCGAACTCATCATCCTTCGCAACAAGCAGGAGATCTTTATCCATATTGTTCAGCGTATGCAATATAGCGGCATAGATGCCGATCGCTACAGCGGGATTACCTTTCTCGACATTCCAAACCGTGGCTCTGCTGACACCGGCCCTTGCAGCAACCAGTTCGGCAGAAAGACGGCGCCTTAGTCGGGCTGTCTTGATCTGTTCTCCCATCTGCTGTAATATCGCCTGAGTTTGAGGAAGTACAGCTACACTTTTTCGTCCCATTATACAACACTCCGCCTTATTGATTATGTTCTTAATTATAGACAACATAGCCTTATTTGTCAATAAATAAAAACATTATATCGGCGCATATTAGTTATAGCGTTTGGAGTTGTTGATTGGATGATATGAGATTTCTGCTCAAGTGCAGTTTGCTCATGATTTCAAAGCATTATGCTTCGTTGGGTATCGGCCTATTCTAAATCGCTTCTTCGATAAGATATCCACCACCGAAGAAGATCTCGAGCTTTCCGTCAGGATAGACCTTAATGCATTCAATCATCTGGCGAACGATAGTGTCATCATACTTCATACGGTTGTTCTCTCTTTCGGCGATGATAGTCTGGATTTGATCAATACGGTTTTCATCTTCTGAATTTCCGATAGCAAGCTCTTGTATAGCTGCTATTCTTTGGCGGAGCAACTCTACCTCCTGTGACATTGATATAAACTCACTTTCGTGTGCTTCGATTCCTTCGCCGGACTGCACACTCTCATTTACAAGATCGAGCATCTTCTTGTTTAGTGCTTCTATTTTCCTCTCCAGCAAATCCACTTCTTCGGGATCACCATTTAATCCAAGTGCTTCTCTGATGGTGGCTTTCATGAGAGCCTTGTAAGTAGCGTTATCCTTTTCATTGAATTTGTTAACCGCCCGAACAATTGCTTCATGGAGTTTATCTTCAAATACTGTAAGGGACTTCTTGCAGTATTTTGTTCCGTTTTCAAGGCGGTTTATACAGCGCCAAACGATTCGGTTGACCCCGTTTCTTGACCAGGTCACCCTCCTATACCTTGTTCCGCATTCTCCGCAGATAAGGACGTCTGTCAGAGCATATCGTGAGTACTTTCCAGAAGCTGTGATGGCGGTCTTTTCAGAAGCCGGTGTTCGTGCCTTTCTTCTGGCCAGTTCCTCCTGTGCTTTATTGAAGGTCACACGATCAATGATTGCCGGATGGTTATTCTGCACATAGTACATAGGCGCTTCACCGGTGTTCTTTTTTCGTTTCTTCGAGATGCAGTCGAGTGTTACGGATTTTTGAAGAATAGCATCGCCGCAGTATCGTTCATTGGACAGCATGCTCATGATCATGCCTTTACTAAAGCTGATTGATTTGCCGGGAATTTCATGCTTTTCTGCCTGCATGATCTTTGATATTCTCTCAGGGGTTTCTCCTGAAAGATACAGATTGAATATCCTTTCCACAAGCGCTGCCTCATATGGGACAATCTCCGGCTCTCCATCAGATCCTTTTTTATAACCAAGGAATCGCTTGTAAATAAAGGTTGCTCTTCCTTCCTCAAACTTCTTTCTTACACTCCATGTGATATTTTTGCTGATACTCTCAGATTCGGACTGAGCAAATCCGGCATATATGATAAGGTAGAGTTCACTATCTGTTTTAAGTGTGTCTATCTTCTGCTCTTCAAAGTAGATCCCGATCCCTTTGGCTTTCAGCATACGGACATGGTCAAGGCAGTCAACTGTGTTTCGTGCGAATCGGGATACTGATTTCGTGATTATGTAATCGACCTTGCCGGCCATACAGTCATTGATCATCTTATTAAACTCAGGACGCTTATCGGCTCTTGTGCCGGACAGACCCTCGTCAGCATACATCCCGGCAAAGCACCAGTCTTTACGGGCAGCGATCATTTCCGTGTAAACTTTTTTCTGATTGGAGTATGAGACGAGCTGCTCATCGTTGTCAGTTGAAACACGGCAGTATGCTGCGACTCTTAACTGGCGATATTTTTCCTTGTCCACGGTCAATGAGCTTTTAGGTTCAATGACTGTAACGATCTTCTTGGGGATTTTTCTAACTTCCATTGTCCATAGTGACCTCCGTTTCTGTTTTAGTATGGATTGCAACCTTACCTTGTGGGCCAAGGGAGATATAAGAAGTAAGGGTGCTAAAGTAGTTAGGATTAAAGTCATCCTGTACGACCATGGTTTGCGCCATTCTCTTTGTGATCGATGCAGTGAGATCGCATTTTGTTCTTGTTTGCTTATACATAAGCGATGCCATCTCTATTGTTTTTTCCATGATGTATCTTTCGCTCGGATTATCCCTTTCGAGTTCAAGGGCAATATCGTTGTTGACCTTAGTGATCTCAAGGTCAGGTTCATATCGCTTCTGTGGAGACGGTTGGAGTAATTCGATGTTGAGGATGATCCGATTGATAAGAGTGGTAAGCACTTCAATGAACTGGGCATCGCTGATGCGGACTCTGATGCCGCATTCCGGATTCGTGCACTCCCAACTTTCTCTGATCCTATGCTTTGCGCTGATCCTTCGGCGCATGGAATATCCGCAGCAGTCGCATCTGACGGAGTCTCGAATCAGTTCGATAGCACCATTTTCTTTTTCACAGGCGTTACGCAAACGAGCAGCTTTTAAATCAGCTGCTGTGTCATACATCTTCTCATCCACAATGGGGTCGTACTCCTCTGTCCCCAAATATTTTGCGTTAGCAAGGATTCTGGCGATCCGAGCCTTATCCCATCTGCATGTTTTTTCTGTATAAGGGATTTTTCGTTCCGTTAACTCATCAGCGATGTCTTTAAGAGAAGCTCCTTTGATGTATGCCTCAAATATCTCCCGAATGATCTCTGCCTCTTGGTTGGCGATGACCGTTCTTCCATCTCGCATTGTGTATCCATATGGGATGTAGCGTGTCTTTTTCATGACGTCCCCCTATATATGCTCTGTGAACCGGAGCCCACCAAGAAGCTCCATACACATTTCATCCATCTTGTTGATGCGGATTGATTTCACGATTTCCAAGAAGAGTTTTTCATCGAAGGATTCAATAGGCTCATCCAACTCGAAAATCAGCATTTTTAATCTTCTTGTATCCTCTAACATTGTTGTGACTTGGGAATTAAACTGTTCCTGTCTGGCGTTCTTAATTTTCATCAATTCCGCATTGATCTCGTTCGCCTGTGAATGATATACATCCGATGCAAGGTAACCTTTTGACCTAAGCTGCTCAAGCATGAGGAGTTTTGCGTTAAGTTCTGCTATTCCCTTGCTCATCTCTTTTGCGGCAAGATTATTTCTTTTTATCGCACTCAGTGCCATTTCCAATCTGTTGATGACCTGAGCAAGAATGTCATCATCTGAGAACCTCAGTTTATTTACCATTGAGATAAATCCACCATAGATCCTTTCCTCACTATAGTAGTTGGAGTCACAGGCTGTGCTGTCATCTCTGTGGGTGGAACACACCCACTTAACAACACCGGACACGATTTTACGCCGATAGAAAGAGCCGCACTCAGAACACTGAATGCGGCTTGTAAGATGATATATATTTTGTGTAGTGTTTCTTGCATAGAGATCCTTGCGTTTCTCGATAAGGTCTTTGACAATATCAAAGGTTGCTTTATCAATGATGCTCGGATGGGTACCTTCTGCATAGAATTGATCTTCCTGCCCTCTGTTGACGTGTTCCTTGAAAGGCACGGTGGTTTCACGGTATTTCTTTTGATAAAAGCTGTCGCCGATGTATCGTTCATTCTTTAAGATATATGCTACTATATTTGCTCTCCATGTGGATTTTCCGTTCTTGGTTGGGATATTGCGACTATTCATATCTCTTGCGATCTCAGTGGTGGAATAGCCGTGCAGATACATATTGAAGATGTTACGAACGATAGCTGCTTCCGGTTCGTATACGGCTAATTTTTTATCGACCAGTCGGTAGCCATAGGGCGCATTACTATCCACATATTCTCCCATTTCCATGCGTTTGACGATGGACATGCGTTGGTTCATGGAGATGGCCTGTGATTCTTCCTGCGCGAGTGCGGAAAACGTATTGAGGAGCATCTCATCTCCCAGAGCAAGTGTTGAGATCCCTTCCTTTTCGAATTGGACGCCAATCCCAAGAAGTTTGAGTTTCCTCACATATGCCAGGGTGTCCTTAACATTTCGGGCAAATCTGGAGATAGATTTCGTGATGATCAGGTCAATTTGTTTCAGCTCACACATGCGAATCATTCGCTGGAACTCATCACGGTTCTCACTTTTCATGCCTGTGAGACCTTCGTCTGCGAAGATATCTACCAGTTCCCACTCTCTATGTCTTTCGACGAGATTTTTGTAAGCTCTGATTTGAGTCGCGTAGGAATTGCGCTGATCGTCCGAATTGGAGGACACTCGGCAGTAGGCTGCGACACGCAGTTTTCTGATGTCCGATTTTGTATACGGTGTGATAATTTTTACTTCGGGCATTCCGAGGCCCTCCTTTCCTGTAGTTTGGTTGGTATCATATTTTGATACCAACCTCTTTTTGTAAACAACATTATACTGATAAGAAGCTCAATTATCCATAGAAATAACCGACATGACAGCAAGTTTGACCAAATGCACAAAACTCACTGTGCCAATACTATGTCTGCGCCGGTGAGCTTCATATAGTATTTTTTGGCTCTGTCATACTCTTTATCTGTAATGAGCTTCTGTGCTAAAAGCTCCTGCAACAAGTCTACGATAAAAAGGAAGTTGGCGTTTTTAGTGTTTTTATATGACAGCATATTGGCACCTCCTTTTATGCTGCGATTGTCTACCACAGTGGTATGAAGCACATCTATCAATATCGATAGACAGGTTTAAGATCGAATGTGTCAGCAGCAAGACCGAATACGATATTCTTCACATTGTTTGCTCTCCCATGCGGGATTCCTCTGCTTTTAGATCCTGCTCACGGATCTGATCCAGGATACCGGGCATACTGCGCATGATCTGATCCTGAACCCCTCTGATGTTGCTGTCCTGCTCATAGGTCAGCTCATATCCTGCATTCAGCGTATCTTCACAGCACCGATAGATCTCTATCATTTGGTCGTTTGTGAATAGCAGGTCTTTGGGAATCAGGTGGGAACGAACGGCAAAATCCTGTTTTGCTTTCTCGTAATTCTCCATAAAGTAGTGCCCATGGGAGAGGCCATCGCCATTATCCGTTCTGTCCCAAGTGGCAAAAACGACACCGAACTTACTGTTCATGCCTGCAAGGACGGTATCATTGAATTCTGCCAAAAGCTTGTATCTATCTTCCAAGCCCTCGATCTCCAGAAAAAGTGCCTGCTCCATCAGGCGCATATATTCGGCGGTTCTGCTGACAGCTTCAAACACCTTATCCTTGGCTGCTTCCCGTTCCGGAGAGGCAACATACTCACTTCTATATGTGATGCTGCCGATACCGTTAACTTCGCAGAGAGGCTCACCATACATATGGATTCTCAGATGACCGGCTTCCATCTGCTCAACTTCAAAGCCCTCTCGCGCGAGGACCATTGCGGTTTCCTTGAAATATTCGGTTCTTGCTTTTTCATTCATCGTCATTGGTATTCCTCCTCTACGGACTTGGAAGCGAGCGTAAGTCTGCTCATTGGCTTTTGATGCCAAAGCTTATCTTCAACGCTCGGTCTATCCGATTCATCTTCTTTTTGTTGAGTCTTGTGACATGCTTTTGTAGGCGCGCTTTGTCTATCGTTCTGACCTGTTCTGTCAGCACTATGGAATCCTCCCAGACATGGGGAAGATTGCCGATCCACACATGGGTGGGCAAGCGCGGCTTGTTTTTACGGGTCGTGATAGGAGCAACGATCACCGTTGGGCTGTATTTGTTCCCAACATCATTTTGGATGACGAGCACGGGACGGATGCCGCCCTGCTCTGAGCCAACGATGGGACTAAGGTCCGCATAATAGATGTCCCCACGACGAATCTTTCTGTTAAATGCTTTCATCTGAACAATTCCTCCTGTTCAGGTATGTAGGACGGGGGCCGCTGCGATGTTTGAAAAATTCATAAGATCCACTTTCGCAATGCGACCCCCGCCGCTTCTGTCAATTTATCTGAATTGCCTGTATTCGACACTACTTCCCCAGGCATCGGGCGGTCATACTGAACTGCGGCGGGCGCCGCACTCTGGGAATTTCACCCCTCCGAGGTTCTCTCCGAGCTGCCCCCATTGCGTGAGTCTGTGGCTGGGCAGAGGTACCATTGTAGGCGAATAAGGTCATCGCGAGACAGCTTGCCAGTGCTGCTTTTGGATGGATGGTGGCGCTCACCACCTTATTGGCCGTCATTTATACAGCATAGCTGTACAGGTGGGTCATGGCGCATCCTCCGCATCGCTTTTCCTTTTCCAAGGCTTATTCGCTGAAGTTATTCAGTCGCCGGATATGACCGCCTGGGTGCGGTGTTTTTCAAAGAACAAGAGGAGGACTATTTTTCCTCTCACTTTCTATTGGGAACTTTTTTGGCGTTTGACCAATTAAAATTTCAAATTTTTTTTGATTTTATTTGCGCGGCACCAAATAGCATTTTGATAAACGCCTTTCTCAGCGGCTACCTCATGCTGAGTTTTCGGGTTTTCAGAGAGATAGAGATCGTACATCAGCTGGTAACTGTCATCGTCGAGCTGCCCAAGCGCCATGCGAAGGCTTTCCTGTTCGAGCTTGTTAAGGACCTGGGACTGCACATTGATTTCTTCATCAGCTATCACATCCTCACCGTTTGCCGATTCGGTGATATCCGTGCTGTAGAGCGAGATGGTTGTCCAACCTTCCTCCTGCTCACGCAGATAATCTGCGTGGTCCTTCTCCTTGCGCCATTTGACATAGTCGCTCTTGGAGCTTTCCATCATGTAATCTTCAAAATCAATGAAGTAACGTCCCTTGTTCTCAGGGGACTTGATAAATTTATAAAACTCACGTCCGGTCATCTCGATCCACTCGATAGCGTCTTTGTGTGCGTTGGGGTTTCTTTTTACATAGAATTTTTTATACAAGGTTATTTCCTCCGTTTTCTGTCATTTCGTTTTGGGCGAATTGGCAGAAGCGGGAGGAGAACGGCAGCGATACTCCGATGCTGTCTGTGAGATATATGGGAGATTAACCCTCTGTACCATTGCTTACTCCTTATCCGGAGCAGCAACCAAAATAAAAACCGGGCGCAGAGAACAAAGGCTTAAAAGCCTTCATTCCCGGCGTCCGGCAATTTGGTGACTCATGAGCTAACGCTCAAGGACCCGTGGCTCGGTACAGCGCAGGTTCCTATTCAGTTGTTGCTATCCTTTATAACTTAGCCTGCATGTTCGTTACAGTCTATCGAAGGGTTTACGATGCGGTAATGCAACACCACCCGAAACGATAGATCTATATTTACCACCCTGCGGCAGTTCGGACATTTGATTGATATTCGTCCCGATGTCGGCGTGATCTTATCAAGGATACGCCAATCACATTTCGGGCATTTGACCATTATTTTGAGGTTGTCTTTATCTTCCAACGAAGTCATCCTCCTTATCCTTTACGACCTCCAGCAACACATCAGGATATCTCAGATGGTCTTCTCCGATCAACCCAAGATACTTCATCCTGATTGCCAGAGCTGTCTTGGAAACGCCAAGGAAGTCTGCAAGATTGGAAAAACCGGCATATTCTTTGGCGCGGTATTTTCGGTTCAAGATTTGGATCCGTCCTTCCAGTCCACAGTAGTACATGCCCTGGTAGATGAGATCCTTTGGCATCAGCAGAGCCGATGCCAGCGTATTGGCTTGCCATTCAGACCAGTCGGTAATGGGCTTTTTCCATTCGAGCTGGCAGTCGTGATGAACTCGGTATGCTACGTCCTTATATTCTCCTGGGAAAAGCTTGTCCAAGACTTGGTGGCTGAGCTCATGCATGACGGTGAAATTATATCGTCCTCTCTGGGACTCATCATCACGGAGCTCTTTATCTACCAGGATGGTGTTTCCATCAAGGCAGAAATATACCTGTTCATCTTCGCAGTCATAGATACGAACAAGATTTCCGGACGAGCATGTCACTCCTGCTATATTTCCGGATACGGAGAGGCGACAGTGCTCAATCTTTAGTCCGACAAGTTTGAGCATGAGTTCCGGTGAGATTCGAAGGATCTTCTGGTTCGCAATCTCCGGAAGCTTCCGGTATGCAGTATATACTCTTTCGGATATTCGCTCTATGTCATTTCTTGATAGTCGTGGCAATTATAACTCCTTTCTGCTGAACTAAGCGTCTGCGATGAGCTGCTTCTTTTAGCTCACCTTTGCTTCTACAAACCATTTGTTTCCTTCCTGAAAGAGAAAGGACTCTTTTCCTCGGATCAGGACTGTGTACCGGATCCCGCCGCCTCCGACCTTTTTGGAGGAGGCTCGGCATTTGTACAAGACCTGCTCGATCTGGTAGATCGCCCCGTCCTTCCATCGGATGAAAAGAGGATGAAGTGCTCCTTCCTCATCTACTTCTATGGCAACACGAACATATTGCTTTTGTCGCTGCACGGCCATCTCCGCAACTCTCCTTTCTCAAACTACTCATGTAGTAAAGCTTATTTTAAATTCTCTTGACAGCATGAGCAATTCAAGATAGAATATGAGTAGTTGAATTGCTCATTTGTATTATAAGCAGTTCAAGTGCTCTTGTCAATAGATTTGAGTAGTTCAGTATCACAAAATTTTGTGAATAGGAGTGATCCACAAAATGACTTTCGGAGAGAAATTCAAAGCAGAACGAGAGAAACGAGGATTAACACAGCAGGAAGTTGCCGATGATTTGAAGCTAAATCGCCGTATGATCACTCGGTATGAAAATGGTTTGTCCTTTCCTCGGTACAAGGAATCTTATAAAAAGATTGCTGACTACTTCGAGGTAGATGTCAACTACCTGATGACCGAAGATGAGGAATTTGTCGTTAAGGCGGCAGAGCAATATGGATCACGTGGCTTTCAGCAGGCCCAGGACATTATAGATGGGATGGCTGGTTTGTTTGCGGGTGGTACTCTGTCTGAACAGGACAAGGATGCCGTTATGAAGGCATTGCAGGATATCTATTGGGAATCCAAGGCTCGCAACGTCGAGAAATACACGCCCAAAAAGTATAAGACGTCCGACAAAGAGTCTAACGCCTAACATAGTCCGTTTTTTAGTACATGTCGTTTGTTAGAATATATTTGGGTGCTTGTAGCATAAAGGGGGTGAAAGTCCCATGATCATTGGCGCCGAGGAAATCTACAACAAGGCCAAGAGTGTTGTTAGAAACTGCGGAACAAGGGACACCTTGAGGATTGCCCGTGATTTGGGCATCTACGTCCATTACATAAATGAATTTGACGAGCTTCTGGGAATGTATACCTACCGTCATAAGGAGAGACATATCCTGTTGAATGCCAACATGGAAGATATGGTGATGCGGATGGTATGTGGTCATGAGATCGGCCACGATGCCTTTCATCGTGAGCTTGCCAAGGCAAATGACTCTCTCCCTGAGTTCGTTCTTTTTGATATGCGTACAAAACATGAGTATGAGGCAAATGCTTTTGCAGCTCATGTGATCATAGATGACGATGACCTTATTGGTTATATGCGTCAGGGATATGATGTGGTGCAGATCGCTCGCATGATGAACACAAACATCAACCTACTGTTGGTTAAGCTCAATGAGATGAATCGCATGGGATGGAGTTTGAACCTTCCGTATGTGCCACATTCAAACTTCCTGAAAGATGTACAGCCTGAGAGCTAAGTAGAATTGCTTTCTGCCAAACAAAAGCGTAGAGGATACACTGATTAACATCTGCCGGAATAGGGTGTGTCCTGTGCAGTATGAAGCATCGAAATAATTTCCTGAAATAAAAGACAAGCAATGCGAGTAACTGATTCGACTGGTGGAGGAACCGAAAATGTATAGTTTAACCACAGACGAGCTGCTTTTCTTCAATAGTTTTCCCGATATGCTACCAATTTACGAGGATGTTATGACCTGGCTTGCAGATCGGTATGAGGATGTCTCAGTTAAGGTAGGTAAAACTTCAATTTCTTTGAGAAACAAATTTGTTTTCGCCACAATATCATTACCTTGGAGAAGTGTAAAAGGCTGGCCTAAACGATATTTGCTTTTTTCAATCGGACTTTCTTATCACAAAGAATCGGATAGGGTTCGGTACGCTACAGAACCCTATCCCAATCGCTGGACACATCAAATTTTGATCGAATCCTGTGCGGAATTCGATGATGAACTAAAGAATTGGCTTGATGAGGCATACACGTTTGCAAAAACAAAGTAGCGTATGTGTTTCCATCAAATCTCAGCTGCATGGATGAAGGAAAGGAGGCCGCCGGGGCATGAAGCAGAAAACATATATCGCAATCGACCTCAAAAGCTTCTACGCCTCGGTTGAATGTCGGGAGCGCGGTTTGGATCCTATGGATACCAATCTCGTTGTGGCCGATGAGAGCCGGACCGATAAAACCATCTGTTTGGCTGTTACTCCCTCGCTAAAAAGCTATGGCATCTCCGGCCGTGGGCGTCTTTTCGAAGTGAAGCAGCGAGTGAAGGAAGCCAACAACGGACGTAGACACGATGCCCCTGGGCGCAAGCTGGAGGGTTCATCCTGCTTTTTCTCCGAGCTGCAGCGTGATCCTAATCTGGAGATCGACTTTATTATTGCGCCTCCCCGCATGGCCTACTACATGGAGTACAGCACTCGCATCTACGAGGTGTATCTGAAGTACATTGCGCCGGAGGATATTATTGTATATTCCATCGATGAAGTCTTTATGGACGTCACCGATTATTTGAATACATATGACCTGTCGCCTCATGATCTTGCCATGACGATCATTCTGGACGTACTGAAGACTACGGGCATCACGGCGACAGCAGGCATTGGCACCAATCTCTTTCTCTGTAAGGTGGCAATGGACATTGTGGCAAAGCACATCCCGGCCGACGAAAACGGTGTGCGCATTGCCGAACTGGACGAGATGACCTATCGCAAGACCCTATGGTCCCATCAGCCTCTTACTGACTTTTGGCGAGTGGGTAAAGGCTACGCCAAAAAGCTGGAAGAACACGGTATGTTTACCATGGGAGATGTTGCAAGATGTTCTCATGAGAATGAGGATCTGCTGTACAAACTCTTTGGCAAAAACGCGGAACTGCTCATCGATCACGCCTGGGGATGGGAACCTTGCAGCATTGCCGATGTGAAAGCCTACAAGCCTGGCTCCAACAGCCTGGGTTCCGGACAGGTACTGCATTGTCCCTATGAGGCAGACAAGGCGAAGCTTGTCCTGCGAGAGATGGCAGACCTTTTGGTTTTGGACTTGGTGGATAAGGGGCTGGTGACAGACCAAATCGTAGTCACTGTTGGCTATGATATAGAAAATCTTACTGACCCTGAGCGGAGAAAACATTACCACGGCGAAGTAGTCAAGGATCATTACGGTCGGCAGATCCCGAAGCATGCTCACGGAACGAGCAATCTTGACGGTCACACATCCTCTACCAGAAAAATACTGTGTGCTGTGTCGGAACTGTTTGACCGGATCGTCGATCAAAGCCTTCTCATTCGAAGACTCAACATCGTCGCAAATCATGTCCTGCCTGAAGCAGAAGCGCCAAAGAAAAACGATGGGTATGAGCAGTTGGATTTTTTTACCGACTATGCTGCGCTTGAAACACAACGGGCACAGGAACAAGCCGAGCTGGAGCGCGAGAGAAAGATGCAGCAGGCGATGCTGACCATCAAGAAGAAGTTTGGGAAGAACGCTGTGCTCAAAGGCATGAATCTGCAGGAAGGCGCCACAGCTATGGATCGCAATGCCCAGATCGGCGGTCATAAGGCGTAGATTGGAAGGTTCGATTATGGAAAATAAAATTGATGTATCATTAATTCCATATAGCCAATATATCGGAGAATCAGAATATGATCTTGATAGGATCATCTATGATTTGGATACCCAAATTGATTTGCTCTCCAGTCATGCAGATACCCTGGATTACTTGATTTCTATTGCCAGCGGTATGCTGTGCGGTATACTCGACGTGTGCTGGGTCGGCGAATTAAATCTTGAACGTGGAAGAAACATCGTCAGTGAAAAGGTTGAAGATTTCGTAAAAAAATTCGCCAAAATGATGGGATGCGAGAAAGATGATCTTAACTCATCTGTAAAGTTTCTGGAAAAGATGTTTCCCATTCCAAGCGATGGTAACACTCCGGACTTTGGCGGTGGTTTGCAGCACCATTTGAGAGACTTTGCCCATCATCCGACGATTATTGGTCTGGTCTTTTCATTGTTGACACAGTTTACATATAAATCCTATGGTACAGACACAGCAGGGGCATTTCTTGTTGTTGATGTTCCCGAAAAGAGCAGGGTGTTTATTGGAGAAGATACTCCGCAGAAGATCCTGTATGGAACATTAATTTGGTTCTTCCACTTGATCAGTGATGTGGCAGGTTCGAGCAGCACCGCAGGCGTAACTGGCGGTACCGGTATTCCTGGCCCGCTCCTGTCGCTTGCAAAGGAGTTGTCAGTTCTTCCTTTCTTTAAGGATATTACTGTCAATGAACATAGCCTTTCCGTATTTCTATCAAAGTTGTTCAATGGAACCCTGCTTGCCCAGCATGATGAGAATGGACAAATCATCAAAGAGACTTTCCTACAGTTAGATTTGCGAGGAGAGCTGGGTATCGGAGTCGAACTGGGACGTCAAGCCTTACCCGTAATTGCCAACGAATGCATTGTTCGAGCGTTCTATTTCATTCGCCGTTTCGCCGTTGAATTAAAAGAAAATCAGATTCAAAACTTCAGCGAACTTCACAGAATAAACTGGTCTGAGGTAAAGCCGGCAAATAATCCCACTATTTCAAGGATGCTGCTTGTGTCGTCCGGTGTGTTTACCACAATTGATATAGGCGATGCTATAGTTAAGCAGAGTTACTGGGTATCCATCAATTACGTTGGTGTTGGTCGGTTTGCTATTGCCATAGGCGAAGATGTAAGTTGGGGTCTAAAGGCACGGAAAGTGCATGAGATCAAGAAGATGTTTGAGACCATCCGTAAGAATACTTTCAGGCTTGAGGATAAACAAATTTATGAAAGGATTGAAAGCGGAATGTCTTCTGATAAATTGGGGTTAACGCTTGAAGAGACGGAAATCCTATACAATCTCGAATATCTGGTAACGCTCAATGATATTCAAACGACCAAATTTCCAATTGGCGGTGAGAGCGTTCGTAAGCTTAAATGGGACTGGCTGACCGAATGGCAAGAATGTATGAGCAATGGGTTTTCCAGCTTTGTCCAGGTGCCTGGTGCACAGCTGCATTGGTACACAGAACAGGAATTTCTTGCCCGCGTGGAAAAGCTGCATCCACAAGGAACCTGGTTTAGATTGGCATTGCTGGAGGCAATGCTGTTTGAGCCTTACTTCCCTCTGACCATTGAAACAGACAAAAAAGGAAACTCTGTCCCGAGTAAAAAGTATGCTTCTTTGCACAACCCAGTGTCCGGCTATAGCAAAAACAATGCGGATCAATATCTGGATACTGTTTTCCACGGTGATTATTACACCAAGGGTTATATCAAGCGTTTAAGAAAATGTCATGGCAAGGTTATTCGAGAGCTCAACGAGGTTCTAAAAACTGCGCTGACCTCTCTTGCTATCACCGCGGGTATTACCATCGCTACCATAGCAACGGCAGGTGCATTTGCTCCGGCTATTGCCGTAGCATTGGTAGGATCCAACTTTGCAGGACTAAGCGGAGCAGCTCTGACCAGTGCGTGTCTGGCATATCTGGGAGGCGGCGCAATCGCTATCGGCGGCGCAGGAATGGCCGGTGGCACCATTGCCATTGTAGGTGGTGGGGCAATCCTCGGTTTGGGAGTCGGAGCGGGCGTTGGCGGCGCTGCTGGTGCAGCCGGTGTTCTTGGAAAGAAGAGCACGCTTTTACAGTCCGCCAAACTGATGGTTTCTGTAAGAGAGATCTTTCTAAACGATGAGTATGATCTGGCATATTCCAATACGGTTTATGAGCAGTATGTTCAGAATATCATGGAGATTGAAAAGGGATTGGTTGAGCTTCGCCTCCAGCATGATATTGCCAAAGGCAAGGATAAAAAGCTGTTAAAGGCGAAAATCAAGGAAGCCGAAGACACCGTTGAAGCCATGAAGATTGCAAGAAAGAGTATGTTAAAATTCCAGAGCTCTTTCGAAACAGGGTTGAATACAACAAAATAATGGAGCGGAAATGAATACTATAGACTTTGATTTCTTTCTCGCAGAACTAAAGAAGGGCACGATTATGGACGAGACATGCTTTTGCTTTTCTGACGAGATTGGAGAGCCAGAACATTACATAGGCTGCCTTCCTCAAGATGAAAAGCCATATTGGGCAGGCTTTTGCGATATCCCTGATGGAACAGACTTTCTTACAGCAGAAGAATTGGTTAATGCCAAAATATATGACGGAAAGTCGCTGAAAGAAAGATGGGAAAAAGTGCGTCTAATCTACTTAGGTGGTATTCCCGTAAAGGACTATTTGAGGATGCACTACAGAAATGAGGGCCTGTGATGTTCGGAAAGAAAAAAGAGCCGGAGTTTCCTCCGGCCAATATAAAATACAAGATTGTCAGGGGATTATTTGGGCAAAAGAAGAAGGTTCCTACGACAAAGCGTGAGCAGCGAAAAATCAAGAAACGGCTGTTGGCCGTAAACCCTAAGCTGCAATTTATAGACGATCTTAACGAGAAAAACTCAGTTAAAGTGGACGAGCATGCTTGGATTGATGAGATCGAAGCATTCGACGCTTTTCTTAATGACTGAGAAAGGTGGGTTCGCAAATGACAGAGTTCCAAAACCTTACATATAAGTGCATTAAGGGAAAATCTCTTGATGATGTCGTTTGTCGGACACTCACAGAGATCGGTTTTCCTGTAGATGCTCCCAAACAGCCATCCGGCTTTGACCGTTATCTGGATAATTGCTTTTGGAAGCTCTCCGATTCTGATTACTCTGTTATAGGAACAGTCGAGACCGCGTATATAAAAAGGCTGCTGGTCAATCAAAACAGAGAGCAGAGTTTTGATGAGGTTCTTGAACTCCTATCCCCCTATGAAATAACTCAGGATGAATTACGAGCAAGACTGGTCTGTGGATGCGTTTTTGATTTAACTCCGGCCGAAGCACAGATGATGCTGGAAGAATTCGAGTTTATTATCTGTAGAATGCTGCCACGACAACTTTCTGACATCTACTACTCTTTTGATATTGCTCCTAATCCAGCACATGGTGTTTTCTTTGAATTGGTCGTTGAGAAACTGGCTTTACTGCGGCACTTGAACTGCAATAAAAATAACTATCGCCAGTTTATCTCTCATACTCAAGATGGCGTAAAGCTGAGGATCGCCAGCGGTGAGACCCTGCTTTCGATTTATCAGAACACCTGTGCTACAAAGGAGATCATTAAAAACGCCTACTCAGATTTTCTGAACGATCCGCATCTTATTCAAGAAAAGAAGCTGCCTTCACGTCACATTGAAATGGCCTTGTTTGGATTGGCGAGGAAATACGAGTATCAAATTTACAATAATCCCTTTGGGACTGCTGCCGACTTTGACTTCGTTGTGTATGAAAGTGGACGACCTGTACTTGCCATCGATTATTGTGGAGAAAAACACTTCGATAAGTATGGCCGATACTTTACCGAAGGATATTCCTACGATCAGCTGCTTGCGGAAAGAAAAGAAAAGCGTGACGCTTGCCACTCCGAAGAAGTACCGTATTTGCTGCTCGATTTCAACGAATTGGAATCCGGCACATATGTGGGGAGCATCGTTCGAGACGTATTGAAAAATCCAACAAAGGCAGATATGCATCAACAGCAGCGAGCAGAGTACTTCCTGTACGGAAGAGCTTTGGAAGATTGTTGTGAAAGTGAAGATGCTATCGATGAAGCAACGATATGCGGTTGTTTCAATTGCTGTAATATCTTCGATCCCAAAACTATTACGGAAATCGATGATGACTGGTCAGCTGTCTGTCCTATATGTGGATCCGCTTCTGTGATCTTCGATTGTCAGGGTTATAGCATTACCAAAGACTATTTAACCGAACTACACCAGCATGTTATTGTTGACTGACAATTAACTAAAAAGACTACGGTTCAAGGCAACTGTTGGTTGCATAAAAGCAATAGTTGGTTGGTGGAAACCATACTCCCCAAACGATACAATATGGGTATCAACATCAGGAGGGAAAATACATGGAATTAGGTCAGAACATTCAGAAATTCAGAAAAATGATGGGTTTGTCACAGGAGGAGCTTGCTGAGAAATGCGAGATTTCTCGTCAAGCTATCGCAAAGTGGGAAAATGGCGAAAGCGCACCCACCATCGAAAAGCTCATATTCCTTGCTGATTTCTTTGAGGTCACCTTAGATGAATTGGTCGGTAGAAAAGAAGATATTGCATTACTTGAGGGATTTATCAAGAGATTTGTTCCTGCAAATGCTATCCCTGTTGGCGACGACGATGCTTTGAACACGATCTGTCGTTTTTTCGATTTCCTTGATAAGCATGGGTTTAGCGCAGATGATAAAGTTAGTGCTATGAAAGGAGTCTTTCTTGCAGGTAATGAGAATGGATAAATACGAGGATATTTTTGATCTGCCACACCATGTTTCTAAAACAAGGCCGCAGATGTCTATGCTGGATCGTGCAGCTCAGTTCTCTCCCTTCGCGGCCTTAACAGGATATGATTCTGCCATAAAAGAGACCGGACGCCTGACGAATGAAAAACTGGAGTTAGACGAGGATACTAGAGCTGCTCTTGACAGGAAACAAGCCTATCTTCTTGAGATGATCTGTGAACAGCCGGAAGTTTCCATCACATACTTTCTTCCTGATGAAAAGAAAGCCGGTGGTACATATATGACTGTGACTGGCAATTTGAAGCGCATCGATGATTATGAGCGTATGCTGATTCTGACGGACGGCAGGAAAATACCAATGGCCGATATAGCAGATATCGAATGTGAACTTTTCCATGACATGTTGCTATAGTAAAGGAAAATCGCCCAGACTAAGTTTGTCTTAGCCTGGGCGATTTCTTCGATGCGATTAGGCAGGGTGCCTCATGAGCTGTCGCGCATTATTGTATTCTCTACAGCATTTGCAGCGTTTCGGAGGCACCCATCCTCTGGACTCAAAGAAGGATTGCTGTTTTCCAGAAAACAAAAACTTTTTCCCACATTCTTTGCAATATATGTATTTGTCTTCGTATTGGAGAGTTTCCTTTGCGTTAGGTTTTTCTTCAACAACTGAATTGGCAGCTGGCCTGACAGCAGTATGAAAATCAACTATGATTTTTGTTTCAGTTTGACGCTCTACCCTTAATATCTGACGCTCCAACATAATCTCAATATTATCTTCACAGTATTTTGCCCAACCCATACCACACACTCCTTTTTCTTTATGAGTATATGATAAAGGTTGGGCAACAATTATTGTAGGACAGTTTTTGTCGTATGCTGTTTAACAGCATCACCAAAGTGCTAAACCTTCAAACTCTGAAGCCTGCTGCTTATAGCCTGTAAAGGATCGTTTTCGAATGAAGCTTCCATATATTCATGCTGCAACTGGTGAATGACCTTTTCGCATATGAAATGGAGCAAATCCAACAGACCGGAAATATAAGCCTCCCCACCGTCTATGGCTTTCGCCTTTGAAAAATACTGCTGAAGCATGACAGTTTCGTCAGCATCCGTTTCTATGTCGCTGATAAACAAATCATTTGGTGCTTCCGCCTGAATCAGAAGCTTTTCAACGGCATCATCTTTATCATCCTTGGACAATGCTGAGGCTTCGACTATCTCTGAAAACAGTCCCCCAAAAAGGAGACGAACCTTTTCATAGATTTCAAGATCTTCTGCATCATAATTTATACCGGATTCGCGGAACGCTTGCATACATGCTTCCAGATTCGTTTTTTTGACAGTCTCTCGGAAATGATAGAAAGTGGGCATAAGAAAATCGTATTCTGTATCATCAGGATCATCAACCCAGTGATGTATGTTGGAGAGATGGCAGACAATAATATTGTACGCCAGGTCAAGGTTCAGTTGTTTATCTGCTTCGTTGTAAATGACTTTCTTCTGAATCTCGAAGCGATCTAATATGTCCCTTGCCATTTCATCTTGCTTATGTAATAAGAGAGGCGGGTATGAAGGCCAGTATTCCTCAATGATTTCATTCACATCCCAACCCCTGACAACACTACAGCGTTGGGCTATCGCAATGATCAGCCAGCATGCCAGTCGATTGAAATCATCCTTGGAAGAAACCACGAATTTTATTCCGCCCCAACCATCGTCCGTCCGGCATACATAAAGCTCTTTCGTCTCGATATTCCCGCGAATATTGACGGATTCCGCATCCGAGAGAAATGTTGACAGATATATCGGGCAATCGTATTCCGAGGGCACAGATCTTTTTGAGTCAACAATGATCCCAGATGATTCTTTACGTAGATCAAGCCGTCCCTTGAGAATATAGTAGCTTTTTTCGGTATTGTAGTCGTTCAGGCTGGCATAGTATGCGTTCTCCAATATGAGCGTGTTTTCTTCTGCAGCTTTTACAAGCAAAGGATCCTGGGTGTCCATCTTTATTTTTGGATGCACCACTGCACGCTGCTGTACTCTTTCTCCTGAAAAATATCTTTGATCAGAATATTCTAAAAGCAGAATCGTAAGGTTATAAAAGAAAGGTTTGTCAAAGTAGAATGTATACTTCTCGACGGTAATGGAGTGTTCACTGGGATTCGCGGAGGGATTGAATGGCTTGGATGAGAAGTCATCCAGATTCATATCTCTCAGGTTATCCTCCATCATATCATCAATGATCCCAACGCCAATAAAACGGTTTTTGGCGCTTATTGTAAACCAGGAGTCTTCCCAAAAGGTTTTCTCACCGATTCGAAACCTCGGCACTTTGATCTTTAGGAATTCTCGGCAATCGTCGCCAGTTCCCGTATCTATCAAATCAGGTTCCATGTAAAATAGCTCTGTCAAAACAGAAGGAGGGATCTCTCCAACCCGATAAAATCGTTTCCTGAGATTTGTATAATGATTGCTGCCGCGTGGAGTCGCGGCAGCAGTTTCAACAACCTCTTTTGTTGCTTTATGGGCGAAAAATGTAAGGAGAAGGGATTCTAAGAAATTCATAGCTACCTCCTATTCAACACTTTCAAAGAAAGATGTAAAGGGTACGCCAAAGAATTCTGCCAATTCCTGTACAGCACTGATTTTGTTGATACCCTGGTTTACATATCGGCTTACCGTTCGGATGTCTGTGCCAAAATCATATGCAAATTCCTCTTGTGAAGGATAATGAGATTGAATTAGATGACGTAACACAGAGCCTGCTTGTTTGGCCGCATCAAAATTACTCATGGAGGTTGCCCTCCTTTTTATTGACCATTGCCATAACACGCGCCTGGGTCCGCTTTATAGCTTGTTCCGGTGTCAGGTCGCACTCGATTTTAGGGACATATACTCCGCCAAGTGTTTCAGGTCCGGAAAGGATCCTGAGATTTTCAGCAAAGGCCTCATCACCGCCCAATTCCTCCGGAGTTTTGGAAACATAGATAAGAGTGGGTTCTTTGGCGCAATCATCAAAAGTTACCGGGTCTTCTCCAAGCATAGCTGCAGTATGATTGATATCATCAAGATCTTCTTGAGTAGAGATCGCCGGCTTTGCATCCGACCAAGTGAAGTAGCATTCAAACTTGGAGGTTTCTAACGAAAACTCACGCATAGCTTTTTTTGCTTGCGGGTAGATCTTTGTAAACTTTTGAACGAGCTCTTTGTCGAAAGAGAACTCTGCACATTTCCACGCCTCGAAAACTCTGTGATGATAGATCCGCACATAGGAGAAGAAGTCCTTATACCCTTCCGATCTGTATACAGGCAAGAATGATTTCAGGAGATCATAGAATAAATACTCCCGGATATAGTACTTGTCCTGGAGGCCAATTGATGCAACGAGGAAGTTATATTCGTGAATTTCATCCTGGGAAAGATCGGTATCCCATGCTTTGAAAAACAGCTTCTCCGCTCTACCATACATCTCAATATAGGATTCTACCATTTCTTTGATCTGTTCGAAATGGCAGAAATTCTTTGTGTAAATAGAGAGGTTTTCCATAGATGCATCTGCATGATATGTTCCAGGGATGGATTTTTCAATGCTTTTCAGCAAAGCATCCAGACGCTGAATTACATCCGAATAGTCATATCTCGTCGGATAATCGGGTACGACCTCTTTTTCAAAGATGGCCTCAAGCAGACGAAGAGACTTATAGCTATCATCATGGAAACTGCGACGATAGGCTTCATCGAAAGAAGGTCTATGGCTGAAGTAAGGATATTTCGTCAGCCATTTCAATGCTGCTTCATAATTCAAGGTGAGGATATCAGTTGTATCTACGCCAAGAATCTTTGCGGCCAATTCAACCATTGGCATGTTTAAGGCATAATGGTTCTCCTCGCTGCCAGGGGGTGAATTGAGGGAGACGTCATCATCGCTTTCATCGAAAAACTCCGCATAATCAAGCGAATACACCTCGAACATCTCTTTGATAAACTCATCAACTTTTTTTGCGTTTGCCATTCAAACCACGCTCCTTTTAGATTGTGATTTAATGATACAGAAAGTTCGACTTCCTTTGTAGGACAGTTTTTGTCCTAAGCCATCAAGCAGTTGTGACCATAAAGCTTAGCTATTTTCTTTATAAAGCCAAATATAACCACCAGCTTGTTTCTGAACACCGTTTAAGACACATCGAATGCTCTTTCTATTTATTCCAGTTGCTTTCTCTGCCTTTCCAATAGAATCGAATTCTGCCAAAATTTCACCTTCAAGCGAAACCTGATATATTGGGACACTCTTGTTTGTGTGCTTAAGAATCTCGATGGATGGAATATTCTCAACTGGCTGATCGGCTAAAATCCTTCTCCATTGATATTCTCCGGCAGTTCTATTGTACCCACTGGCGGCTTTGTGTATAGAGGATGCAGAAATACCACTTGCTTTCGATGCATCATCATAAGACGAAAATCCTTCGACAAATTCTCCGGACTTGGTGAATTGACAAATCCGGATAGCTATACGTTCTTCCGGAATGCTCTCGCTGGTTTCCGGAGGCACTCTGAATGGATCTGGTTTCGGAATATCTGATATACCATTTGCGGCAAAATAGCAGATCATGTTTATAGGGGTTACCGGGGACGTATACGGCCATTCAAGCAAAGTGATATTATTGCTTTTACAGCGCAGTCTTTTTTGATCATCTAAAAATTGACGGTCATCAAATCCCATTTCTCCGCCAAAAAAATCAGAAGACTTGTAATGCTGTTGCCCTTGATATTCAATAGCCAATGATAGACTGGGAATAAACACATCCAAGTGTTGTAATCCGAGCCAGGGAGCAGAGTAATGCATAACTGCATCAGGGAAATAAGCGTATATCATTCGATACAACAGGTACTCAGATTTCCATTTCACATCAAGGTTACTCTTTTCCAAGTTCCTAACATACTGGCCGTTTATTGGTTTCCCAACTGTATCCTCGAGAGATGTGGGAAGATACTCGCAACGCAGATTTTCGCCATGATAATAAATCACATTTTTTTGATATCGACTTAAAGCTGCGTATGATCCATATGTGTATGCAAGAAGGTGGACTATCTCTCCATTCGATGATATCTTCAATCTGTTTTTTATGTAGTCAATAATGTTTTGAGCGGAAATCTCATCGATTGAGTGTTGAGGTAGCTCATATGGATTGTTAAGACTATCTCTACATAACACCTCGACCACATCATGAATTGGGCATCCGAATATCACTGGATAGAGAACCCTCGACTTGTTTATGATGCCGAAAACAAAAGTGATAACGTCTGCTGGTGCTTGCTTCGAAAAGATAAGCTTGTAGTTTACACTGGCATCTTCTGGAAACAAGTTATCCATCCGTTCCATAGCACCATGTTTTTTTACGCATTTCATGATTTCATCAAATGCGATTGTATCGTTTTTAGAAATATAGAAGTAATAGTTGTCTTTATCTGATGTTCTGAGCTTACTGTTGTCTGTATCTACCATAACGCAAGAAAGGGTAGATTCGGAATTGTAAGGGAACGAATACCTACCTGTACAAAGCATGTTTATACAATTGCCTGAAAAACAATCCATAAGTTTTGATGGCACAAACCATCCGGTAGGACTATCTTCTATTGAGTAGAGGATATATCCGCCCGAAAGAGGGAGATCGCAAAATAAAGAGGCTTCTTCGATATGATAAGCAACTGACATGTCGGAAATAACAGTGATATCGGTTTTTCGATCTGAAAAGGATGTGTAAGTAACAACATTATGAATCACAGTAACTTCACTAAAATCACTTGCTTGGAATGTATATCCGTAATGAAGTAATTGTCTTTTTGTTTGATGCGAACCAGTATGATAGATTGAGGGGCTAATACACTTGCCCACATCTCCTATATATTGTGGAGCACTACAGCCATAAACGAAATAAAACCCCTTTTTCTCACAAAAAAGAAGATAATCATAGATTTCGTGTCTTTTTGAAGTGTGTTCACCTATGGGATCTCGTTTATCGCATACCATGTAGACCCCACATAAGACCAACTTGTTTTCATATTGAATCCAAAAGAGTCGTTCGCTACACATAGCCAAAACATCTTCTGCTACCGAGTAAGTTAGTTTCTTAGTTGCGCGGCTAATATGTATTTTGACGAGATGTCGCTTTTTTCTCTCGATTTCAGTATCAGATAGCCCATCTAAGACAATATGATCTGTATCTTCTACAGAAACCTTTTTTATTATGTTGTTTATGTCCATATGTCTTCTCCTGAAATTCTACAATCAACAAATTGGTCGCTTCAATGACTAAGAGTTAGACATCTATTTTGATTGCCTTTGATCGTGAAATCTGTACTACAATATTTCCCTTGATCTTTAGCAGTTCTCCTTGTTCACACTTTACATTTAAGCATTGCCTAAACTCATAATCCTCTTTGTTCCCCATGTGCTGGAAATATGTTGTTGCTCCCAGAGTTGTATCGTGATCGTTAATGAACTTGAGAATCATGCCGTTACCGAATACCCATGTAAAATCATAAGTCCCGGCCGGGATATCTCTCCCTATCAAATAATCCCCATTGGGCAGCTGATTCTTTTCCAGCGAAAATGGAACGTACTCCTTTTCAGACGCGGCATTGGAATTCGCTGGTGCTGTGGATGGGTCCATTGCAATCTGAAGCAGTCTATCACATTTGGCTGTCCCTGAGCGTTCTTTTACGATCTCTTTGGAACCATCTCTAAAAGTGACACTAAATGTGAGAATTGAACCTGCCGGTACTTGTCCACCATCCATGGCAATGACTCTGCCATCAGAATTACCGCCAAGAGAAAATCCCCAGTTGCTTTTTTGCTGATACAGTTGAGTCTGTTCCAATAGGATAACTGATACTATATCATCTAATGTTCTCTTAGGTTTTTTTGTTGAAAAAAGGCCCATTACTGTATGCACCCCTTCCTGAGCACTATATGTCCAAATAGGAAGTCATCGTGTGGATCACTGCTTGTCCTTCATATCGCATAAACCAATTTGCATTTTCTGTATGTACAGGGAAAATGTATTTTGGCTTTACATCCTGGATGAGCATGTCGATTGTTCTCGGATCTGCATGCCCACTGGTGTGCAAGTTTATGATTCTCACACCGCATGCCCTCATAAACTCCAATAGCTTGTTCATATCATCATTTACCTTATATCCCTCCCACATGGAGTAGAACAGAATTCCTCCCGAAAAAGAGCGAAGCTCATTCAGTTTTTCGAGGTAACCAAGCATAGAAGGACGAATACACATCAAGAACTGCGAACCAGCTATGTTTTTACGTCCTATTTTTGCTTTTGGAAAACGATTCAATATCTCATACTGCTTCTTGCCAGGGAATGTCAAAAATGTCTTCACGTTTTTAAAGGACTTGGGATTCGGGATGTTTTCTCCGGCTGACGTTGCAATAGAAGCAGCGTAGACATCCTGAAGCAAGATTCTCTCTGATTTTACTGCTACCTTGTAGGCAGTGACCATTCGGTCAATATTTGTGGCCGCCATCAGAACGAATGCAGGGGCATCAGTGCTCTGTAAATGCTTTGTAGCAATGGCTTCAAGTTCTGATTCCGTAATCATCTCAATACTATCTCGTGTCAACGTAGTTCCTTCTATAATCAGGGCATCAACGGCATCAAGACGTCGCAGCAGAGCTGCAAAGCTCTTTCGCCCATTTGCTCGGAAGTCGCCGGTATACAGCACCTTCTTCCCGTTATGCTCCAGAACCAGCATATATGAGTCAAAAGCAGAATGGTCACAAAGAAATGGAGTAACATGAATATCACCTATTTGGACTGTTTGTCCTGAGTGCAGGAAGTTTGAGATGTCAAGAGCAGGCAGCCCAAGGTAAGACCTTGATGCCCGATGGACAGCAAAAGCCTTTTCGCCCATATAAATGGGGATGCCTGGCAATACTCGTTCTGCAAGACCCACATGATCTCCGTGATAATGGGTTACAAAAACTGCATCATAAGAGGGACTGCCAAGGAACAGGCCTTCAATTTGAGGTGGTTCTGGAACGGTTTCAGTCAGCTCACTTCCAACATCCAGGATGATGCGAGTGGATGTTGTGCTCACCTCCACTATCGAGCCACCTATTTGGTTTTGACCACGGTGAATCTGAATTCTCATGCTTTCTCCAATTGTGTTCTCAGGTGAACCAGCATTTTCTCCCGACTGATCCTCGCTCCGGGATGGGGCATATCGATCACCTTGCCTGAAAAATTAGGAACATGGTATGTAAACTCCCAAAAGGTTCCGCAGCATATCACTATTTCAGGCGAAAGAATTTCTATTTCCTTTCGAAGAAGTTCTCCAGACAGGGCTGAGGTTGCAAGCTGCCAATAATTATCTTTCGATACACTTCCACCACGAACTTTATTTACATTAGTGAATGCAATTTTGCCGATCTCGCTTAAAGCAGATTTATAACAGCCTGCAATTTCTGAAACAGGAAGATCGGGGTAATGGATCGCCATAACCCATCGCCCGAGGTTATACCACATGGTAGGATGTTTCTGCACATGACCTTTTCCAGATACTCCTTCCAACGCGATCCCCTTCATCCATTCTCGAAAAAGAAATCCTTTGGCGAAGTCATCATTGCTCCAGTTATTTGTTTCCTTCGCAACAAACAAAACCGGTTTTTCCATGCAATAACGTTCTTCATCGATGATTCCGAATTCGTTGATGCGGCAAGGCGGCTCGGGATCATCAAAGGCATGTACATACTCTCTCAAATATGTGCTACTGTATTGCTCATATAATGCCGAAAGCTTTATGTTGATCTGACGTGCTTGATCTACATATTTCATATCACTTATCCTTTTACTTTTTTCTCTATGGAGGCGTACACCTTGGGCGCATGCTCCGTGAAAAACCGAACGATATCGTCGTGATCATCGGCAGGGGCCTTTGCTCCCCTAAACCAATAACCACCTTCAAAAAAGTCAAATGTTAAATCCTGCTCATAGCTCCAACCAGCCAAGCATTCTTCAAATTTCTCAGGGCTGGACTTTTCAGCAGGGAAAATCCAGAAACTCATAGTGGATTCCTTGCGTTCCAAATCAGTCTCCAACTTCATTTGGATGCCTATTACTCCGAAGTTACATGGAATCTGTGCGGTAGCACCTACATAATAACGCTTCCAGCTTGGATTACGGTTTGTTCGAGTCTGATACAAAACATAGGGGGTAGCAGTCTGCCCTTCGATATTGGCCAAGGCGGCTTTAATTATATCTCTGTTAGCGTATCTATAATGGCTTTCGAGCGCATCTTCTTCTGTATTGTCAGTATTTGTACTGGCTGTGATAGTAGAAAAGCCAAGAATGCGAACGAAGCTTTCTCGTTCGTCCTGAGCCAGATCTCCATCCCCATCCTGGTCTATAACAGCATTAAAAACTGTCATGAATGCCGTAGCTTTGCGAATCGAGACTTCACTATGTATATTCAATTCTTCTGCAAGCCGTTCGGTCTCCTCTCCACTGTTGTAACGAGCCGGAGTAGCGAGATCCTGCAACAGATTTCCTTCGCAACAGTCCTTTTGATTCTTTACCACATAATTGTAGATGGATTCAAAGGAAAGCTGCATACATAGAACTGCAAACAATATGCTGCGCTCTCTGCCCATAGCAATAGAACTTCCTGAAGCAACTTTGTTGAGCAATAAAAATGCGTTGAACAGGCGTTTCATAGCGCGAGGGTTACATCCGACCGATGTCTGAATGAGCTTCACATACAGATCTAATTCAACACCTTCTGCCGTTATACCCACATCTCGCATGGCAGTGAGTACATAGTTACGAATGTCGTATTGTGCAACCGGCATCTTAAACGGAACCTGGATTATTTTATCAAAAAAATTTCGTCCTTTTTCCTCTCCGATAAGGTCACCATATTTTTGCTTGACACCCTGTGAGACAACTTCATAATCTATCGCCAACACGAAAACACAATTATCGCAGTCGAGAAAGAGCTTGAGAACTTCAAGCAATTCCACAGCCTTGCCAGGATTGAGCCTGTCCAAATCGTCAATAAAGATAACCAAACGCTCCTTGCTGGTTTCTTTAAGTTTTGCATTTACAGTTTCTTGGAACTGTTTTTTAAGGTCATTTATGGCCTGTGCCAGATCGACTTCTTTTTCCTCTCCCGACATAAGCTCTTTGGTATAGTTAGCAGCTTCACCGCCTATGACGTGATCAACAGCAATGACGCCTGCTTTTTTTATCACACCAACTATGGTTTTCAATGCTTTCTGTGCAGAAGCGTTTTTTTCGGTTTCAACAGCCCCAAGATCTTCGATCAATCTGGACAGCAAAGAGAGCGACAGAACATCTCCCATGTTAAACTGGGAATACTGCCAGGTGTTGAACCATGTGGCAACCACATCTTCACCGAGCTGCTCCCGTACCATGTTCATCATGGAGGTTTTACCGCTGCCCCAATCTCCCTGGATTGCAATCGTCATGGGGGTGTTACATTCCCGAATAAAGCTGCTCAAACCGGATATGTACTGGGTAACGCCAAATATATCTTCTCCTACCTTGGTTACAGGTTTATCGGTAAATCCATTCATAGCACTATACCTCCACAACATAGCGGTTGAGATAAAATCTCAGATAATAGGGTCTGCAGCCCCATAATTTCATAAGTTTGAAAAGCTCCGGCCGTTCCTGCTGCATCTCCTGCCATTGCACTCCACCGTGGAACACCAGGGGACACGTCTGTATCATAGTTTCTTCCGGAAGAGAAAAATCACACAACAACTTTTCGTAATTCACAGTTTTGAGGTATGTAAAACCCTCCAGTACACAGCGAAGCATTGTTTCTTCGTTATCGGGATCCTTTAGCTCCAAAATCCGTAGCTGCTTGCCATCAAAGGATAACAGGTCGATTTTCCCAGCCTTATCACTACGCTTATTTTTCAATGGCGTCTGGTAATCCAATATCTTCCCAACAGGAGGCAGGTCTCCTTGCCGGAAAATGGCCATTGCTATCAATTCTTCATTACGGTTTGACTTGGAGTTCGGGGGAATACCGTCGTGAGAGGCTGTCATGTAGGAGGTTTCCCTTGTGATCATTGGGATATCCTCGAATCTGCTGATATTGTCGCAGCACCAACGGGCAGTGATTTCAGAGTACAGCTCATCACTGTCGCATGTCCGACCCCGAAATTTTATAAAGTCTTGCTGATAGAAGGTCGCCATCGATTCAGCTGCTTTTTCAATCATCGCTTCTATTTGTGCTTTGGTGTACTGACGAGCCAACGAGAATCATCCCCTTTCTCTCTAATGCCAGTTTCCATTGATCACCTGCTATATCCTAAATCGAATATACTCGCTATTCGAAAAACTCTTGATATTCCTGGAAGTCTGCAATTGCGCGCTTTAACTTACGGTCAATGGCAGCTTCCCCCATAACAACATCCTTGTATTCAGCACTTTTTTCATACAGATCCTGAATACCTGCTTGCAGAAATCCGCCAACGAATGAGGAGTAGGTCATAAATTTTTTCGTTTCATTTCGCTCGGGAAAATGAACCGCGAGGGATGGACCATTAACCGACTCCACTACACCTGTGCCGAATGATTTATGTATCACTTCGAGCCCTGGGACAACCACAGAATCAAAATAAGCCTTTGCTTCTTTAAGCTTGTCTGCCTGTTTCTGGGCTTCCACCATTTCCTGATGGAGCTGATTTGCTTTGGCTACACGCTCTTGATGCAGTTTTCTTGCAGATGCCGTAATGGTGGTAAAGGGGATTCCTTCGTAGAAGTTATACCGGAAATCAGGGGCGCCATAAATGATATCAAACACAAGGATGTGATAATTGACATCCGGATGCATTCCCTCGACAGGATTCCCCTCGGCATCAACATAACGGCTCCGATGGGTTTCAAGCAATTCTTCGCTCTGCTTGATTTCCTCTACGAGCTGGTCGCACATGCGATAGTAGGCGTCCAGATGAAAGTCAGTGCCAGGACCCCAATCATCATAAAATTCGATGCATGATGCAAAATCATTTGCTTCAGACGCTTTGTAAAGATAATGATGGTCAGGGTCGTATAAAAACAGATATGCCATTGTAGACCGCTGATCGTTCATAAACATATTGTTTGTTGAGTGCAACCTTGCGGTTAATGCATTGGCATCCGCGATAAAGGTTTGGATCTTCTTTTGGCGGGCTGAAAGGTCCCCACCATCATCAGCAAAGAGAGCTTTGAACAGCAATCGAACACTTTCTGGCTCATGCTCCGCACAGGATACAAGAGCCGAAAAGCAGTAGCGGTTGCTGCTGTCGATTAAGTTAGAGCTTTCTTTCCAGGCGACCTTAATTCTTTCGCCAAAATCGGGGGAATCAGGATCGATGAGGTCATGGAATTTGGCGGCAATACGCCATTTGTAATTTTCATCATAGTCAAGATTGTTGATGAACTCAAATTTTCGGATATAGTTGGCGAATATTTTCCTCAGATTATCTCTGTTCATTAAAATTCCCCCGGTATTTGGAATGGTCGTCATTAAAGGCTGTAGTAGTAATCTTTTATACGCCGAGCCATCATTATGCGGCGTTGGCGCAAAAAGTCGGGATAATCCGTTGCACCCATGTTAACGATTTCAGATGGAATGCAGTTGGCTGCTAAATTGGCCTCAAACTCATGGATGTCGGTAATTGTTCCAATTTTAATTTCGCCTGTTCCGCATTGTTCTTTCGCTACCGAAAAATAATCGTTGGGAGCTTTCATTCCAATCGATATGTTGACGCCGGTATCGAGATATGCATAATTGGCTACCTGATTATACTGCCAGCGGTCGTTAAATCCATTCTTCTTGAGATACTCTCTGGGAAAGATATGATGCACATCTCCCGCTACAGTGATTAAGTCAGACACCTTCGAACTGTTGGACAACAGGGAACGATCTCCTGCAAAGATTTGGGCAGCAATAAAAGTGTTGAAAAACGGGCTGTTTATCGAAGAGGTTTCGAGGTTCTGTACCATCCTTACGTTCCAAAACGCCTCAGACAGCATGGCATCTTCGTTTTCTTTCAGGAGTTCTTTAAAGCCCTTAGCCGCTATAGCGCGCAGATCTCTGTCCATCTGGGATTCCGGAGAACCGATATATCGGCTTGTGAGGGTTGAAAGTACGAACCATTTTTGTATACAACGCTTGATTTCAATTTTCTGGACTTCGCCACTTTCCTGGAGAATAAGGAAAAGTGTATACGCAAAATCCAAGGTCATTTGTGAGTTCAAAAGCTTAGGAGATATAAAACCAGCCGCTTTGATTGCGAGAACAAACTGCTCGAAATTATACTGATTCATAAAGCTCTTGACACCGGCACTCAAGCTTTCGAAGCTGGCTTGAGCAATTTCCTCCTTGAAGGTTCGATCCGAAAAGTCACGGCCAGAAAGGAGGCTGACAAGATCGCCCAGCTTGGCCCTGCCAAACCGGTGCATAAACGAAACGCGAAGCATGTCATTGTAGTCTGGATCATAGATGTTTTCCCTATCATCCTTGAGCCAGCGGAGCCGTTGCGCATAGTCGGTAGCCATGAATTCCTTGTCGCCGTTTGAGAGTTGTCCATAAAAAGCGGGGTCAACGGCAAGATGGCAGAAGTAATCTATGGCTTTACGCAAAGCGTTTCCACCGTATCGTTCATCTGCAGCGATTTTTGACATCGCAAAGTCAGCTTCGTTCAGTCGCTTGCCCTGTGAGTTGATACGGACAAAGATTTCTGTAACTTCACTGATATCCAGCTGCGGAACAAGGATAATCGCTCCAAGTTGGCAGCTCTTTATTGCCAACAACTGCGTGATCGCCTGGTTAACCTGCTTTTTGCTGACCTCCGGATTTCTTTCAGCGTATTGATCCACAAACTCGTAGCTGTCGAAATCTGCTCTGAACAATTCTGAAATATCAGAAATCCAGAAGGAGCTGTTTTCATGCGCAGGCGTTGTGACCGCAAAACGCTCCTCATCATCCTTTGCCAAAGGATTAAATGCAATGCGGATTGTCTTTTCTTCGTAGTCTTCGGTTAAAATTTTATGTCCCGCAATAGCTGTCATCAACGCAGTGACACGCTGCTGACCGTCTATCAATACCTTTTTACCAACAGCGCTTCCGCCGTCCTTCAATTTTACATCCGGGTTCTGCCAGATAATCAGGTAGCCAGTCGGATACCCGCAATACAGCGAATCAATTAAATCGCGAACCTGCTTGCCTTTCCAAACGAAGGGGCGTTGGATCTCAGGAATTGCTATATCTCCAGCATCAATATACCCAAGGATTGAGCTTACAGAATACTGGGTAACGGAATACTTATCATATGCTGCCGCCATATTACACCATCCAATCTTATGCCGTTATTAAAATTGCATTATCTTTGACCTTGTTAATTGCGCTCATAATTGCTGCTTGTTTTTTTCGATCAAAAAGCTTTGTGAAGCTTAAAGGCTTATCAAACGGAGGTTTCTGCAAAACAGTCAGGCTTTCCATATAACCGTTATTCTCGATATGGTTGATGATTTTATTGACAAATTCGATTTGCCTGTGATTTAGCGACTGATCATTGATAAACTGCGAGAATGCAGCCATCGCTGCTTCATGATCCATCTTTGCAATCTTGCGCACTAAAAGGCCAAACGGTGTGTCGCCAAATTCACGCACATAATCCTCCTTGCTTCCCAGCTCACTGGTCAACACCCGTTCCAGCTCCTGATAATCACCAGATGCAAGAGGAACGTTATGGGTCAGCTTATAGATTGCCAATGTATCGCCATGCTCATTTACATAGCGATTCACCTTAGCTCTATAATCTTCAAAATCATATGCTGCATCTAAATGAACCCCTTCCTGTTGACCTATTACAGGATCAGTCAGATGTGTAATAATGGTTTTCTTGGGATCTACACCTTCATAAAGGAATTTGATCAGATCACGCAGTTCATTTCGCACCTTTTCGAACTGCAACACATCATTAGTTTCCCAGAAAGAATCAATGTTGACCTCTCTGATAGTAGAAAGTTTAGCCTTTACCTGTGGAATACTGACTTTTTTCTCAAGTAAATTCCCTATGTCACACAGCTGTTTTTGAGCATATTTAAACGAGGGAAGATGTTCCATTGATGCGATCATTAATCCATACATGAAGTTATCAAAGCGTTTGGCAAACTCATCTGTGTCATCCAGTTGGACAATTGGAGCAATCTGCTGGAGCAACTCACCCTTGTCGCCCTCGCTGATAAAATTGAAAGCTCCTGGCTTTTTGAACTTTTCAACGCTCTGCATGTGCAACCGTACAGATATCAGTTCGGAATTCAGTTCCTGCACTTGTGTAAAGCACGAAGAAACCAAATCTGAACGCCATGCTTGATAATCGTCGTCTGCATACGCGCTTTCCTGTAGCATAACCGCAAGCTTGATCTTCTTACCGAAAATGTTTTCAGTTAAAGATTTGGTGTCTTTGGATTCGTATCCTTCCTTATGGGTACGGAAATATTCAAAGTTACCGCAGTAATCAAAAATGAGGAATCGCTTTTTGTCGGTGTATTCACCATCGATCTGATCCACACATGTTAATCCTTTACACAGTCGTGTGCCGCGTCCAATCATCTGCCAGAACTTCGCTTTGCTTCGAACCTTTTTGAAAAATACCAGGTTTACGCACTCGGGCACATCTATGCCGGTGTCCATCATATCGACGGACACTGCAATAATCGGCTCTTTTTCAGGCTGTTTAAAGTCATCGATGATTGTCTGTGCATAGGTATCATCACAGATAACCCGTTGAGCAAAGCTTCCATGATACTTGGGATACAGCCTGTTGAAGCGTTCAAGAATAAATTCCGCGTGGCGTTTGTTTTGGGCAAAGATGATCGTTTTTCCCAATCTATCTCCACCCGATACACGGATCCCTCGTTCCATCAGGTCTTGAATCACTATATCTACGGTCGTTTCATTGAACACAAATTTGTTCAACTGTGCCGATGGAATGAAATCCGGCATCATATCATCTTCGATAAAATCGTCCTCAAAACGCTCCTTATCTTCATCAGACAAGTCGTCGTAATTGATGCCTTCCTCTAAAAATTTTGTTTTTACTTCGTAGTTATAATATGGCACCAATACATGGTCCTGATAAACCGCTGTCTCGTAATCATAGGCATAGGTAGGAACACCGTGTTCCATCTCGAAGAAATCATAGGTGTTGCGATCCACATCTGTCTTGGGGGTTGCTGTCAGTCCAACCATGATTGCATCAAAGTATTCGAAGATAGCACGATATTTCTTGAAAATGCTGCGATGGCTTTCGTCAATGATAATTAAATCAAAGTGGGCAGGGGTAAACATTCTCTGCCCGTCCTTGGACTTGATGTCATCGATTGCATTCAAAATTGTGGGATAGGTTGAGAATACAATTCTTGCACTGCGGTCGTCCTTGTTTGAGCAAAGGTTGCACAGGGACATGTCGGGCAGGTAATTTTTGAAATCATCCTTGGCCTGCTTCACAAGTGCTGTGCGGTCGGCAAGGAACAGTATGTTGGTAACTGCTTTGCCACGACTCAAAACATCTGTCAGGCTGGATGCAGTTCTGGTTTTTCCTGTTCCTGTAGCCATAACAAGAAGATGCTTTCGGAAGCCAAGCCCGATCTGCTCGCATACGGCACGGATGGCCTCCTTCTGGTAATAGCGATCAGTAATTCTATCATCGATGGCAATGCTCATTAGATCCAGCTGTTCGTTGCGACGATTCATCAGTTTTTGCAAATCGTTCTTGCTGAAAACGCCACTAACTTTACGCTGCGGCCCGGTTTGATCATCCCAGAAATAGGTCTCAAAGCCATTAGTCGTAAACATCATGGGACGACGTCCAAACTTACGCTCCAAGCAATCAGCATAGAGCACGGCCTGTTTGCGGCCGATGTTGGGGTCTTTACTACTGCGTTTAGCTTCGACGACTGCCAGGGGAAGGCCGTCCTTGCCAAATAGCACGTAGTCTGCATATCCAAGCTGCCCAACTACACCAGCCATTCCTTCGACTTCGTATTCCTCCTGAACATCTGCATCTGCGCCGGTAAACTTCCAGCCCATTTGCTTCATGTCCACATCGATATAGATTTTACGAGTCTTAAACTCGGAGAGATCTTCTGCCACAAAGGTACGATTTTGCTGATGCTGTTCTTTGGCAGCAGTAATCTGTTCAGACATCTGCTCGATTTGTTTACGAAGGGCTTCGATCTCTGCATCCTTTTCGCCCAGCAGACTTTCTTGCTCTTTGATTTTTTTAGTATCGACAATAACCTTTTCCTGGGGGATTAGAGCCTCATCAAATTCCCGTTCCTCATAGTCGGAACCATAGCAATAGTCAACCCACAAAACGAACTCAAAAAGGCCCCGAAGGGAGGCGAGTGCATCACTTTGCTGTACGCTGCGCTCAGTATGTACGGCCAAGTTGCCCAGCTTAATGATGAAGGGGAGTTTGCCCCAAGTGTTGTAGTCCACAGCAAATCGGAAGCTTGGCTCATGGATTAGAGCCTGCAAATTATCCTTGTAGGGCATCTGCATAGTATTGTCAGCAGAGTAGACCCACTTTACTGCCAGCTCCAATGCTTTTCGACAGCCCACAGCACACATTGCAGGCGCAGAAACATATACCTTCTCTGCTTCGATAGCTGCTGATGCAAACAAAGCGTATTCCTTTTTCTTGCTAAGGAATTCAAAGTTTGTCATGTTGTCCACTCCTGTCTGAAATAATTGGCTGTCAGCTGACAGTAGATATAGCTCAAAGAGCTGTAATATTTTGATTTGTCGGTCTGTTCGACGAAGGTTGCGAACCGCTCCTGCAGCTCCATTGGTGGTGACATAATATCAAGATTCTTCAACATCGATATCGATAAATAAGCCACTGTTGAGCCTGCTT
>Ga0129308_1000653_pt1 | contig 47506 bp, 49 predicted proteins | sample L827metagenome_FD_94440 | JGI IMG/M metagenome (GOLD analysis project Ga0129308, IMG submission 94440) | Ring-tailed lemur group fecal microbial communities from Wisconsin, USA - L827 metagenome | ecosystem: Host-associated > Mammals > Digestive system > Large intestine > Fecal | place: USA... | reverse complement strand
ATTTCCGGCAGCCGTGCCATGGATTCCATATCTGCATCATAAATTCTCCAAAAGTTGACGGCAGCCCTCGTAAATATCATTATAAGCAACGTCAAAACTGTCCGTGTACCAAGGGTCGGAAACGTCTTTATTTTTCAGCAGCTTGCGCACTTTATTATCGGGATCACTGCCGAAAATCCGCATCGTATTTGTAACATTTCTGCTGTCCATACAGAAAAAGAAATCGTACTTGTCATAATCAGACTTTTTCAGCTGTACAGCTCTTTTTCCTTTACATGATATTCCATGCTTTGCAAGTTCTTCCCGTGCTGGCGGATACACGGGATTGCCAGTTCCGTTCCATATTTCCTCGGTACTTGTGGCAGAAGATGAAACGACAAACTCTTTTTCACGTCCGCATTTTTTCAGCATATCCTTGAAAATAAACTCCGCCATAGGACTGCGGCAGATATTGCCGTGGCAGACAAACATGATTCTTTTCATTTTGTATACTCCGACAGTGCTTTTTTCAGGAACTCATAACGCAGCCGTTTTTCCTCTTTAGCAAAATGAACCTCCCTGAACTGCTCAGGATTATTCTCATATACAAGCTTTTCATCACCGAACTGCTCGCTTGTCAGGTCAAAAACACAGTCTCCGATCACATTGTAACAATGAAAATTTTCGCCGTCACGGAGTATGCCATAAACCTTTCCACCGAAAATATCCTGCGCAAGAAATGCTGTTATGGAACATTGTCCAAGCGTTTTATTATCAGGATTCCACTTGTCTCTCATTCTCGGAGCGCAGGTTTCCGCACACCATATTTCTGACAGAGCGTCATACAAATCTCTCGGAGAATGTATTGACGGATAAGTATTGTTGATCGGTTTGATTTTCGCTGTTTCCCAGCCGTAAAAATTGTATTTCATGTAGCTCTCCTTAAATTAAAATCCCGCTGAAATGGTCGATTTCATGCTGAATGATCTGTGCCTCAAAATCTTTAAAGGTTTGTGTTTTCTTCTTGAAATTCCTGTCCAGAAATTCAACAGTGATAGATTTATAACGTTTCACTTTTCGCTGTCCGTTCAGGGAAAGACAGCTTTCTTCTGCTTCATAAAGCTGCGATGATTTTCTGACAATTTTCGGATTAACCATAATAAGATAGCGGCTGCCGATCAAAGCGACAAGAATTGTTTTACGTACCCCTATCATATTCGCAGCCATTCCAACGCAGCTGTCGGCGTTTGCTTTTATTGTATCCAGTAAATCTTGCATCACCTGCACATCTTCCCTGCCGGCAGACTCTGATTTCTGTGCAAGTAAGAATGTATCTCTGACGATTTCCTTAACCATATTTCCTCCAAACACTTTTTGCAACCTGCATAAATTACGATTTCACCAAGCGTTCTCATCATAATTTCATCGCCATGCTCTTTCAGCCATATTTTCTGCTTTTCGTAATCAGGCAGAACTTTCCTGACCTCTGCCCAGAATTGCGGTGAGTGATTCATTTCTTTTCTGTGGCACAATTCGTGAACTACCACATAATCCAACACATCCTGTGGCATCAGCATCAACAGACAATTAAAGTTCAGATTACCTTTACTTGAGCAGCTGCCCCACCTGCTTTTCTGATTGCGAATCGTAATACGTCCATAAGTCACCCCGACAAATGGAGAAAAATAAGCGACTCGTTTCGGAATGACTTCCAATGCCTGATCAGCAAGCTCATGTATTTCTTCTATTGTCAAAGGTTTTATCTGTGACATTTGTTGCTGACGTTCCTTGACTGCCTGCAAATGTTTATCGATCCAACCAGACTTCTGATGCAAAAATTCTTTAATCTGAGCGTCTTCCATCTGCATAGGTGCTTTCAGCTCAATGCTTCCGTCTGGTTTGATTTGCAGGGAAATTGTTTTTCTTTTGCTTTTTATAATTTTTATTTTCTCCATGCGGTTTACTCCTCAAACTTATTTAATCTTTCGGCCATTTCCACATATCTCGATTCCATCTCATGCAAAGAATGTGCATCAAAGCCAACGATCCGCCTTGCATTATCTGGAACAAGCTGCCAAAACTGCCGCTTATAGTTCTTCGGACTTTCCACAGATGAGAGGTTCAGCTCCAACGGAATATCCGCCTTGATCGCCGCCTGTATAATTTCGTTCGATACAGTTTCCATATCCATATCCCACACGGTGCACCTGCGGAAAATGCGGTCGGGATGTGCAATGACATCGAAATAGCCTGACTCGTCACCTTGCACGATTGCCTTGCCGAGCAGTTTGTATTCGTTTTCATTCAAGAAGTCTGTACTTTCCGAGAAAGAGTACGCAGTAGGAGCATCCGAAACCTGTGCCATATGCTGTCCTAACAGGAGCATCTCCAGCTCCGGCAGAGAACGGAGATACTTGTAATAGCCCATTGTATCAAAATGCGGGAAATACTCCGTTTCCAGTCCGATATGGATGTTGATCTCATGATACTGCTGTTTCAGCAAACTGAATGTACTAAGATATTCCTCCAACGCATCATAATCCATCCGTGAGCCAAAAGGGTTATCTGGGAATGGGGCATGATCGGTAAACCATATATCGCTTACACCCGATTCGATAGCCTTTTTCACATAGGCTTCATCAGGAACATTTTCAGCATGACCGCAGCGGTAGGTGTGAACGTGAAAAATATTCATAGACCAAATTCCTCTTTGTATGACTGCGGATCAGCCATGTACTCACGATATTTTTCACGCAGACAGTTTCCACACGGACGATATCCGGCGGCAAGAGCTGTCTTTTCATCAGCAAAGAATACACGGCTCTTCTCATAGCTTCCCGGAAAGCGTTTGATCGTGGAAAGTGCGGAATAGCAATCTAATTGATCATAAATCTTCAGCTTTTTATTTCCGCCAAATATACCAAGTGTTTCGGAGAGATAGATTTTGCCGTTTGTGTCAATCAATTTATACATTTTCATTAGTACTCACACTCCTCATTACTTGTTTTCTGTCAGCTGATTATAAACTATTATACCATATCTCCACCTTGTTTTCAAGACAGAAACTGTAAAAATAACAAACACCGCTATTGCGTATCAGCAAAATGCACATAGCTTGATATCATCACTTGTGCAATCCTACAAATTTTTCTTTTCTGCCAAAACAGACAGTCCCCAAAAACCACATAACAGAGCCATGTTTGTATATGTCGTTACTTCTATCTGTATAATCCGCCCAAAATAACTGTAAAAAGTCTATTTACTTTTTGGAAATTTTGTGTTATAATAAGGAACAAACGTTTTGAGTTAAACAATTATTATAGTTTCAGGAATGTTCCAAGATATATGCTGCTCACTGGCAGAACCAATCCCCATTTAAGCCGACCGCATTGTGACCCGTGGAAAAATATTTTTCTATGTGTCCTTCCACGAAAGGAGCTGAAAATGACAGCAGCTTTTCAGGCATCGATCAGATACCCACTTATCTGGATAATAAACACCGCAAATCCGGGCGAGTCAGAACCAATAGTCAACAAGGTACACAGAAAGATCAAGAAAATGGTACGGTTTACCGACTGGCTGCGTGCTCACTATGAAACCTCATATCACTATTATCTTGCCGAACATCTGCACGAATATGGCATCGAAAACGGCGGTATTGCAGATTTTCTTGGACTCAGAGTGACCGGTGCAAAAACGCTGCATATCTCTTTGTACCGCAAGTCGTGGTCGGAAGTCTATGTCGATGTCATCATCAGAGCGTATGTAGATATTTTCACCGGTGATGAATGTACACCTCAACGCCGGCATTCTTATACGGATTACCGTGTACGAGGTTATTATGATCTGTATGAGAAACGCTGTCAACTGTTTCAGTGTTTCATGCCGTACCGTCCCGAAGATGATATGGACAAGCTGCGGCTTGACGACTATCTTGTTCCGGTTATCAGTAAGAATGATCTTGAAGATACTGCGCACTGGTTTCTGGAGGAACATTATCCGGATGCTTTTTTAAATCCCGGTCGTATCAATATCAAGGCTATGATCCGGGAAATGGGACTGCATGTATATAAAACGGGACTTTCCGTAGATGAAAAAATCAACGGCGTGCTGTATCTATGTGGTAAACGAACGACTTTGTATACCGATAACGGAACGCCATTTTCTGCCGATATTCCCGACAAAACCATATTGATAGAACGTAATCTCTGTCGGGATAACCCGAAAAAAGCAAACCATACTGCCCTGCATGAATGTACGCATTATGGACTTCACAGTCTGTTTTTTCTCTTTCAGGCTGCATATATTGAGGAACTGCACCAATACTTTGACCCGTTAGATGAAGAAAAACTGCCGCTTGATGAGGATGGACACAAGGAAATCGCTCTCATGGAATGGCAGGCAAAACGTCTGACACCACGCATTCAGATGCCGGAAGAGTGGGTCGATGAGAAAATGCAGGAACTGCTGCTGAAATATGCGTGGATGAACGAGTATGCGATGTACGAGATAATTATCAAAGATCTTGCTGAACATTTTCATGTATCGAAAGAAATGGCAAAATATCGTTTGAAAGAACTGGGATATTCCGATACAAGAGGTGTTTTGAACTATATCAATGAAGCATACATTCCTGCATATAAAGTTCCAGTGGAGATCAGTCCCTACCAGACTTTTGATATATCATTTGACGAGCTTCTGTGTCTGCGAAAAACAAATCCGAATCTGCGTGATGTGCTTTCAACAGGTGAATTTCTTTATTGTGAAGGACACCTCTGCCTGAATCGTGAGGAATATATCCGAACTGGCAAAGACAACAGACCTCATCTGACAGAATTTGCACGCAGTCATATGATAGAGTGCTGCATTCTATTTACAAGACATAGATTTTTACGTTACGATTATCAAACTGGAACTTTACAGGATTCCGAGCCGATTATCAACTATGCTGAGATCGGGGCGCACTTTGAATTCATTGGTAACATAATTGACCCACTGGAAAGAGCACAGAAGCGCAATGCTATCAATCGCTATATTCCTAACTTTTTCTCCGACCTGTTGGTATTTCATATGGCAAGACTTCGAATTCTGGAGGAAGATCTTGAGGAATTTTCTGGTGTATCCGTTTCTACGATTACACGATACCGCACCCAAAATGATTACAACCGCACTGAACCCAAACTGTTAGCGTTATCAGTTGGGCTATCCTTAGAGCCCGATTTCAGTAGAGATTTCCTCAAAAAGGGCGGCTACAGCTTTGATAAAGACACTGTTGTAATTGATATGATTGATATCATGCTAGATACGATGTACAAAGAACCGGTTGAGGTCTGGCGAAATTATTTTGTGGCACACGGTTACAATGGACTAATATAAGATAAACTGCTCACGTCTTGATGAATACTGCTCATCACCAAGTGAGCAGTTATTTTTTTGCCTATTTTACGATGTTTTATAGTATTATGCTTGTATTGCCTTACTGCTCACGGCGTGATAAATACTACTCATCACCATGTGAGCATTTATTTTTTACCTATTTTACGCTGTTTTCTGTGATTTAATGAATGTCAATCCACTGCTCACAGTATGAAATGTGAAAAAATATTGCTATTTACTGCTCACGCCATGAGCAGTAAGATTTGGCTATATTGCGTCATTTCTGAATGTATGCTGCTTTATAGTGTTAAAAAAACGGCTATTTTACGTCACTGGACTGCTCACCACGTGAGCTACACAAATTCACCAACCTATGATATGATATAGACATAGTCAAGGGAACGGACAGACTTCTCCCCTGACACCATCAACGCTTCAAAGCCGGATGCATACGGCAGCGGATGTTCATACAGCGATTATCAGCTATGCCACAGCTATACCCTGTGGGCAGTTGAAGATAGCTGTATGTTCACCCTCCGTATGCATCCGGCTATTTTTAGACATATAGTACGGATAAAATCAAGTAAAATCAATCATTTGTTAGTCAGGGTGCACACTGGCGGACAGATGCTCATAGCGGATATAAACTCCCTCACACGGCTATATTTAGCCGATTGTGATAGTCATATCTGTATGGACATCTTCTGCCTGTGCGCCTTTTTCGTGCAGCAGTGAGTTCTGTGGGCATCTTCCGCCTGATGTGTTCCTTGAAGAAAGGAACGATTATGGAAAAGATGGATATTACTGCTAAGACCACGCTCGGTGAACTGCTTGCTATCCTCGGTCTGATGCCGGGGCAGAAGAAAAAAGGAAAGACACCCACACGATTAAAGCTGACCACATCCGAAGAACCAATTGTGCAAGTTTACAGCAGTACGCTGTACGCAAGCGGATATGTCCTCTATGAAAATGGTCTGGGCAGACACTCAGTCATCTGGTTGCCGTACTGCACGAATTTTACTTACTACTTCAATAAACTGCGTGATTCTGAGAAGGACTATCTGAGGGAAAGTGCGGAAGTACCTGACAAAGCCCTTATGGAGACCTCTTGGGCAACAATAGTAACTTTGTTTGGTGAGGAGCGTATCACGCAAAGTATGAATCGAGGTTTTGGAAATGCTGATCCCTCGGCAGATGGTGACTCCATAGATGAAGAAAACGAAAACGAGCCGGAAGATGAGGATATGGAAGGAAGAAATTTCGTCTGGGATGATGAGACACTCGGCGTTGATCCGCTGGATGCTATTATTCGCAGGGAGAATCGTGAGGAGATGCTGGCGGCAATGACGGACAAACAGCGTGAGGTGTTCGTTCTTTATCATAAGTACGGCTGGACACAGCAGAAAATTGCAGATACGCTCGGAATTTCCAAGATGTCTGTTTGCGAACGTATGAAGCAGGCAAAAAGCAAAACGAGAGCCTTTGTAAGCAAAAAATTTTTTTGATAATTTTTCTTTTGACCCCTTACAAACACCCCTCTGAAACGGTATATAGTAGAGGCTCTTGAAAGACCTCTCACAAGAAAACGGCTGCGATGACCGCCGTGACCGTCCACATTTACATTGGTCTATGACCGAAAACGAAAGGAAAAGCCTATGGAAAACAGAATCCCGAAACGCTGCTACAACGGCAGCAATACAAAGAACTGCAAGGTACATCAGACTGCTGACAAGCTCCACACTGATGGCACGCTGAAGATGCTGGAGAGTAAAATTGATGCAGGAGCAGCTCATATCGGACTGGTGATTGCCGATATCTTTACATTTCTCACCAAATCGGAGGCGAGACTACCGGATATGGAGTTGCACACGGAGCTGCTTAACCTGACGGTGGATGACAGCGGAATTTCCGTGTACATCAGCCATTCGGATAGCAGAAGCAAGAGTGACAATGATTACGATGATGAAGAGGAGGAACTTTTGTATGACGGAGACTAAAAATACAGCAAATCTGCCAGAGCCTATTCCGGTAGACTCCAAAAAGTTGATTGACGGTCTTGGCACAATTTTCGGCGGCGTGATTCAGCTTCTTGCAGCAATGGAACCAAATATGGCTAAGGAGCTGTCTGACATGGCAATCAACGGTGTTCCGAAGGAAACAACACACGAAACTTTTAATCCTGACGATTTTGAGGAGATCATCGCTGCTGACGATCTGCCGTGGGATACAGAGCCTGAACAGCCAAGGCAGGAGGAAAAGCCGAAGAAAGTGACTGAAAAGAAGGAGCAGACCGCTTTAACCGCAGATAACCTGATCCGTGTGGTGACACAGAAGATCAAGAAAGACCGCAGCAACAAGGAAAAGGTGCTTGCTCTGCTGAAATCCTATGGAGCAGCGAAAGTCAGTGATGTTCCTGCGGACAAGTATGAGGCGTTTCTCACGGACCTGTCACAGCTCTGATTGGAGGTGTTGCAATGCCGGATACTCATGCTCTTTTGAGCGCATCCAGTTCAAAACAGTGGCTGCATTGTCCGCCGTCAGTCAGATTACAGGAGGTTTTTCCAAATGAAAGTTCAGTCTATGCTGCTGAGGGTACGTTTGCCCACGAGATCTGCGAATACAAGGTGAAAAGGTACCTGCACCAACGTGTAAAACGCCCGCAGTCCGAAGAATACGACACAGAGGAAATTGAGCAGATCACTGATATATATGCCGAGTTCGTCATTTCGATTATTGAGAAAATGAAGGAAAACGGATGTGAACCGCTTGCTTTCGTAGAGGAACGTGTGGATTACAGCCACATTGCTCCATCTGGATTCGGTACGGCAGATATGCTCATCATCGGCAAGGATGAGAACGGCAAGGGACTGCTTCATATATGCGATTTCAAAACCGGAAAAGGCGTGTTCGTGGACGCAGACCACAACAGCCAGATGATGCTCTATGCACTCGGAGGTTTAGCCGCCTATGGCTTTTTGTATGATATTGTGACCGTCCGCATGAGCATCATTCAGCCTCGCCTTGACAATATATCTACATTTGAATGCAGCGTGCAGGAACTGGAAAAATGGGGCGAGAGCATTAGACCCATTGCCAAACTCGCATATGAGGGTAAGGGTGAGCAAAAGCCCGGCGATTGGTGCAGGTTCTGCCGTGCGAAGCCTGTATGTAAGGCTTGCGCCGATGAAGCGCTTGCCTTGTGTCGTGAGGATTTCCTCGACCTTGATGCCGGAGCGTTATCTGATGAAACAGAGGAAAGCGACATGACTGCACCCTATGAAGCAGATACACATACTGCCGTTTTCAAGCAGCCGGGACTTATCCCAATCAGTGAGCTTGCGGAGATTCTGCCCACGCTGAACAGGATTTCCTCATGGATAGAAGCGGTATTTGCTTTCGTTTCATCAGAAGCAATCAACCACGGCGTACCTATTCCAGGCTACAAGGTGGTTGAAGGACGCAGCAAGCGTATATTCACAGACACAAAGGCAGTGGTCGATACAGCTGTTCAGAATGGTTACACCGACCTTTACAAGCAAACGCTCATCACGCTTACGGAATTTGAGAAGATGATGGGCAAAAAGAAATTCAATGAGCTGCTTGGTGAGTATGTGGCGAAGCCGCCCGGAAAACTGGCGCTTGTGCCGGAAAGCGATCCGAGAGAGCCTGTTGATCTTACAACACCAAGTCAGGAGTTTTCTATCCTTCCTGACGAAGAATAAAATTTTTGGAGGTATTCATATGGCAACTAATAACACAGCACCCACAACCAAAGTTATCGTTCCCTGCCGCATTTCCTTTGCGAATATCTGGGAGGCAAAATCAATTAACGGCAGCGAGGAGAAGTTTTCCGTTTCCTGCCTGATTTCCAAGGACGACAAAGCAACCCTTGCCAAGATCAAAAAGGCAATCGAAGCGGCGAAAGAAGTCGCAAAGGAAAAGAAGTGGAACGGCAAGATTCCGCCCAATCTCAAAATGCCCATGCACGACGGCGATATTGACCGCCCAGACGATGAGAACTACACAGGTCATTTCTTCTTCAACGCTACATCTAAGGACGCTCCGCAGATCGTTGACCGCAAGGTTCAGCCGATTCTTGACCCGATGGAGTGCGGCAGCGGAGATTACTGCAATGTGAGCGTGAATTTCTACGGATTTGCAGCATCCGGCAACAAGGGCATCGCAGCAGGACTTCAAAATATCCAGCTTGTCCGCCACGGTGAGCGTCTTGCAGGCAGACCTACCGCAGCATCCGACTTCGTGGAGATCGAGGGTGAGGATGAGGATATTATGGACGATGACGATATGGATTTCTTGAACTGAACGACTAAGGGAGAGCATTTCTCCCTTCTACATACACAAGGTGGTGATTTTATTGAGCAGACGTGTACTGAGTATAGATTTAGAGACGTTTTCTGATGTTGACCTTTCCAATTGTGGTGTTTACAGATACTGTGAGGGTGACTTCCATATTCTTCTTTTTGCTTACGCTTTTGATGATGAAGATGTGCAGTGTGTTGACCTTGCCTGTGGTGAGGAATTGCCGCAGGAAGTTGTGAACGCAATTTTTGATGACAGCATTATTAAGTCCGCATGGAACGCACAATTTGAGCGGACTTGCTTATCAAAGTATTTCGGTGAGCAGCTATCGCCGGATTCATGGCAATGCACAATGGTCTGGGCGGCAAGTTTATCGATTCCACTGAAATTGAAACTTGCGGCACAGGTGTTGAAAACAGGAGAACAAAAAGATGATGCAGGCGAACGATTGATACGCTACTTCTCTATTCCATGTAAGGCTACAAAATTAAACGGCGGCAGAACGAGAAATCTTCCCGAACACGCACCAAAAGACTGGCAGACCTTCAAGAGTTACTGTATACAGGATGTGCGGACAGAGCGTGACATTCGTAAACGGTTAGAGCATTTTCCAATGTTACCGCAGGAATGGGATTATTACCACATGGATCAGCGTATTAACGACCGAGGTGTTTTGATTGACAAGGAGCTTGTTCAGCAGGCAATTATCTGCGATATGATGCTGTCCGAAGAAATGACGAAAAGAGCCTACGAGCTGACAGGTCTGGAAAATCCAAATTCTGTATCGCAGTTAAAGGGCTGGCTTGAAGAACGTGGAATATCCGTTGATTCTCTTGGCAAGAAAGATGTCGCATCGCTCATTGCTGATCTGGACAAGCACAGCATTGACAGCGATGCTCTCGACATGATGAAGCTGAGATTACAAATGGCAAAGTCCTCTGTGAAGAAGTATCAGGCGGCGGAGAGATGTATTTGCGACGATGGCAGAGCGCATGGATTATTCCAGTTTTCAGGGGCGCAGCGAACCCAGCGCTGGTCCGGCAGGCTTCTGCAATTGCAAAATTTGCCTCAGAACCATATCTCTACGCTCGATGAAGCACGAGAACTTGTAAAAATGGGCTGTTTCGATATGATCGAGGTTCTCTATGGCAATACGCCGGACATTCTGTCGCAGCTTATTCGCACCATGCTTATTCCGAAAGAGGGTTGTGAATTTATTGTGGCGGACTTTTCGGCGATTGAGGCTCGTGTTCTCGCATGGCTTGCAGGAGAACAATGGCGGCTTGATGCTTTTCGGCGTGGTGAGGATATCTATTGTGCTTCGGCATCGCAGATGTTTGGAGTGCCTGTAGTGAAACACGGCATAAATGGTGAGCTGAGACAAAAGGGCAAGGTCGCCGAGCTTGCCTGTGGTTATGGAGGTTCCACAGGCGCATTGATCTCAATGGGTGCATTAGATATGGGGCTAAAAGATGACGAACTCCCCGACATTATTTCCTCTTGGCGTGAAGCAAATCCGAATATTGTGAGGTTCTGGTATGCCGTAGAGAAGGCGGCAATTGAGACAGTAAAAGATCACAATGACAGAACGGTTGGGCGAATCGGATTCCAGTTCTCAGCAAATACACTCTGGATCGTTTTACCGTCAGGACGAAGGCTTGCCTACATCAAGCCGAAATTACAGCCTAACCGTTTCGGAAGAATGGCCCTTACTTTTGAGGGCTTGGGTGCAAATAACAAATGGGTGCGCGGTGAGACCTATTCCGGAAAACTGACTGAGAATATCACTCAGGCAACCGCACGTGATTTACTTGCAGAGGCTATGCACCGCATGGAGCTTGCAGGACTGAATATTGTCGGTCATGTGCATGATGAAGTTATTCTGGAAGTGCCAAAAGATAAATACACAGTAGAGGAAATATGCGGTCTCATGAGGAAAAATCCGAAGTGGGCGGCAGGTTTACCGCTTGATGCAGATGGCTACAAGGGGGCGTATTATTTCAAATCGTAAGTTCATGATTAGAAATATTATCTTGAACTTTTTCAAAATTATTGAGAGGAATTTTTATAATGAGCAGAACGTATAAAGACCGAAAGGGCTATAAATCAAGGAAAAGACAGAATAATCGCATGAACATCCTCAGCCACAGCCGTGGTTCTTATGAGGACTACGACCACACAGATCAGGAGCTGTATGTGTACGACCAAAGCTGCGAAAACTGCCGTTACTGCGGATATTGCTGTCATACGCCGTATCCGTCTGGGTGGTGCGAAAATTGGAAGGACGGCGGTTATCGTTGAGAGAATATGCTGTCGAGAATGCGTTTGTGAAGGCAGTCAAAGCCGCCGGAGGTGCAGCGTATAAGCTTATATCACAGACCGCAAACGGACTGCCTGATAGACTCGTTTTGTTCTTCCCAGCAAAAACGGTATTCGTAGAACTGAAAGCACCGGGGAAAATGATGCGTCCACTGCAAAGAAAGCGGCGGTATCAGTTGATGGAACTTGGATTTCCGGTACTCTGTATTGACCGCATAGAACAGATACAGCCATGCATTGAAGCAATATTAAACTGGACTCCCGGTACACCGTTTCCGGAGGGTATCGGGGTGAAAATTCCGAATATTGAAACCACTACACTACCGTGCAATAGCGGAGGTGATTCCCCTTGAAATTTGTACCGCATGATTATCAGAAATACTGCATTGACTACATCAGAGAGCATCCCATTTCTGCCTTATTTCTCGACTGTGGACTTGGCAAAACAGTAATCACACTTACTGCAATTAATGACCTGATATTTGACGAACTAAAAGTCGATAAAGTACTTGTTGTTGCACCGCTTCGGGTAACTCAGGTGTGGAAAACTGAAATTGAAAAATGGGATCACCTGCATGAACTTGATATTTCCTTAATCGTTGGCAGTAAAAATCAAAGAATATCTGCGATTAATGCTAACGCTTTCATATATGCCGTCAATCGGGAAAATGTAAAATTTTTAGTTGAATATTACGAGAAAAATGGTCTGCGCTGGGATTTTAATTGTATCGTAATTGATGAGCTTAGTTCTTTCAAGAACTATCAGTCACAGCGTTTCAAGTGGCTGCGAAAGGTACGTCCTTTTGTGAAGCGCTGGGTAGGTTTGACCGGCACACCGACCTCAAACGGTCTAATGGACTTATGGGCGGAAATCGGCATTCTTGACGGCGGCGAACGATTAGGACGGTTTATCGGAAGATTTCGTGAGAGTTATTTCAAACCAAGCAGTATGAATCCGAGTACAGGCGTTGTATTTTCCTATGTTCCCCGACCCGGAGCAGAACAGCAGATCTATGAAAAAATTTCTGACATTACCATTTCTATGAAAGCACTTGACTATCTGGAGATGCCGGAGTGTATCTTCGTCAATCACGAGGTCGAGATGAACACCAACGAGCGAAAGCTGTATGATCAGTTAAAGCACGACCTTATCATTCCTTTGGAGGACGGAGATATTGATGCCGCCAACGCCGCATCGCTTTCCAATAAGCTGATCCAGATGGCAAACGGTGCTGTGTATGATGAGAACAAAGAGGTGCGCCCGATCCACAGCAGAAAGCTGGAGATGCTGGAAGATCTCATAGAGTCCGCCAACGGACAGCCTGTGCTGATTGCCTACTGGTTCAAGCATGACCGCACAAGAATAATCGAGCATTTATCATCCTGCGGTTATGCACCGAGGGATATTAAGGATTCATCTGACATCGCCGATTGGAACACAGGAAATATTCCTGTTGCACTCATACACCCTGCATCAGCAGGACACGGACTCAATATCCAATCCGGCGGACACATTCTCATATGGTTTGGCTTGACATGGAGTCTGGAACTGTATCAGCAAACCAATGCCAGACTATGGCGGCAGGGGCAGACCAGCACCGTCACCATCCATCATATCGTCACGAAAAATACAGTGGACGAAGATGTTCTGAAAGCACTGGCTTCCAAGGATGTGACACAGGAAAAACTGATCGCAGCGGTCAAGGCTCGTCTTTGAAATGACGACAATTTGGCGACAAATAGTTACGTCACAAAAGTTACAGAAAATGCTGCAAAACGGTTACGTCCGTTTCAGCAGCTAACAGAGGTGAAATTTATGGCTCGTAAAAATAGACGAAGGAAAATAGAATATCGAAAAGGACTCGGCTTTGATCCGAGGAAGTATATCACATCGCAGCATACGCACTCACCTTATCAGTTTAAGGTGGACAGCAGGATTCCGCAGCGTGGTGAAGTATGGTTTGCAGATCTTGGCAGACATCCTGATTCAAGCGTGCAGGGCGGCTGCCGTCCTGTAATTATCCTCTCCAACAACATCGGCAACGCTCACGCAGACACAGTGAATGTCATTCCGATGACCAGACATCTGAAAAAGCCGAAGCTGCCCTGCCACACTGAGATCAGTCCTGATGACATCACAGACAAGCGGCAGCTTCTTGAAACGTCCATGATCCTTGCAGAGCAGGTCACGACTATCAGCAAATATGCTCTACGGAACTATGTCGGGACAATAACGGACAATTCCGTCATATCTGCCATCAATGCCGCTGTTATCTCACAGCTTGGAATCAATAACAAGGAGGAAAATCCATGCCAGTCAATTTCGTAAACATCCCCGATGCTCTGAAACAAAATGCTTCGTTTTGTGTGTGGAAAATGGAGAAACGCAGTGGCAGACCTACTAAAGTGCCGTATAACCCGAAAACTGGAAACATGGCGAAAACCAATGATCCGTCTACATTCACAGATTTCAATACTGCAATGAAAGCGTATGCGATCGGAGGGTGGGACGGTATCGGCTACCGTGTATCAGAAGGAATCGGTGCAATCGACATCGACCACTGTATCCGAGAGGACGGCAGTCTCAATGATGTTGCCGCTTCTATTCTTGGAATCTTCTCTACTGCATATTTTGAAAAATCTCCATCCGGCACAGGTCTGAGAGGTTTCTTCAAGCTGTCTCCTGATTTCGCCTATGATAAGACCGTGTATTACATCAACAACCGCAAGCATGGTTTGGAGGTGTATCTGCCGGGAACAACGAACCGCTTTGTCACTGTGACCGGAAATATGTTCCGTCCCGGCACTGTCGAGCGTGATGATGATGCACTCCGCAGTCTGCTCGAAACATTCATGAAGCGCAGCATCCGTGTATCTGCAAAAACTATTGAAGCTGCGTCATATCTGGACGATGATGGTGTTATTTCTCATGCTTTAGCATCGGAATCCGGTGATAAATTTAAAGCACTCTATGAGGGCAGATGGGAAGAAGGCTACAACTCCCAGTCCGATGCAGACATGGCGTTTGTGTCCATGCTCTGTTTCTGGTGCGGCAATGTCGAGGAGCAGATCGACCGTATCTTCCGTTCCTCTGGTCTTATGCGTGACAAATGGGATCGCAAGACAGGAGATGCGACCTATGGGCAGATCACGATCCGCAATGCTGTCGCTACCAATTCAGCAATCTACACTCCGATTGCTGATTCTTCTGCCGAGGATGATTTTGACTCTCTCGATGATGAGACTTTGGAAGAACACGCAAGTTTCCGTCCTGACCTCTCCTGCATTACACTCACACTTGATGAGATGCAGCCTCATACAAACCCACGTTACCAGCGTGATGAGATCGGCATCGGTAATGCTTTTGCCGACTTCTTCAAGCCCATTGCAAGATTTAATGGTGACCGCAATGTCTGGTATGTTTATGACGGAAATGTCTGGCAGCCGGATGAAAACGCCCTCGCTGTAGCGGAACTCGCTAAGTACCTCGCTGATCTGTTATACACATTCGCATTGCAGATCAGGGATGAGGATACTCGCAACCGCTATATCAAACGAGTACAGAAGCTCCAGATGCGGAAGAATCGGAAAACGATGGTGGAGGACGCAAAGTCTGTGTATCCGATCAGGATGTCCGCTTTTGATGCGAATGTCTATCTGCTGAATCTTGAAAACGGCACGCTTGACCTGAAAACTATGATATTTCATGAGCATGATCCGAATGATTTTATTACAAAAATCAGCCACATCAATTATGATCCGAATGCCACCTGTCCCAGATGGGAACAGTTTGTTGACGAAGTCATGGTCGGACGAAAGAATGTAGCCCGCTATCTTCAGAAGGCGATCGGCTACTCGCTGTCCGGTGACACATCTCTGGAATGTCTCTTTATTATGTTCGGTCCTACGACCAGAAACGGCAAGACCACCACTATCGAAACGATCCTGCGTGTTATGGGGGAATACGGTCGTTCTGCAAAGCCGGATATGCTTGCTACAAACTATTTCCGTGGGCAGTCCAACGGCTCCTCAGATGATGTTGCCCGTCTTGCCGGTGCAAGATTCGTCGGCATTTCTGAGATGGAGCAGAAGCTGACGATCAATGCCTCTCTGACAAAGCAGCTCACCGGTAACGGCTCTATTACGGCTCGTTTTCTGTACGAGGGCTATTTTGAGTTCCATATGCAGGCGAAGATCTTCATAGATACCAACCATCTGCCCAATGTCACTGACCGTACTCTGTTTGAATCCGGCAGACTAAAGATCATTCCGTTCACCCGGCATTTTGAGGATCACGAGCAGGATAAGACGCTGAAGACTACACTGATGCAGCCGGAAAACCTTTCCGGCATTCTGAATTGGTGCATCGAAGGATATCGACTGTATAAGGCGGAGGGACTTGATGAGCCGGAAGAAGTGAAGGCTGCGACTGAGGAGTATCGTGTGGAATCCGACCGTATTGCTCAGTTTATGCGTCAGTGCTTGAAAAAGGAAAAGGGCTCGGAGATCAAAGCTTCCGCTGTTTACAGTCACTACAAGACGTGGTGCAGCGACAATGGATGCAAGTATGAGAGTTCTCAGAATTTCTATAAGCGGCTCTCTTTGGAGTACCTGATTGTCAAACGCAGACCGTGGAAACAGACTACGACCGGAAACATGAATCCGTTGTCTCTTGTGAACGATGTCGCCTGGGTAAGCGGCGAAGAGCCGGGAATGGATCTCGTGCCTTTGGACGATGAATAGTGATTGACCTACGGTCGATGAATAAGCTGAAAAGTGCCTATCTTCTTATGTTTTCTATTATATATTTATACTATATTCTTTTATATGTAGCAAATGTAGCAAATGAATATATAAATATTACTATAAAGAAGAATATAGGAAAAGTTATGTAATGGAATGCTACAAGTGCTACAGGAATAAGAAAAATGAAGTAATATCGATAAATAACTGTGGACATCTGTTGCAAATGCCTACTTTGTGACTGCTACAATCGTGGCATGGGCAACAGGTGTCAAGGTATGGAGGTAAAGATAATGAGAATTATTACAAGCGAACAGGTATCCGCAGGACATCCCGACAAGATCTGTGACCAGATCGCTGATGCTATCGTGACCGACTGCCTGAAAAACGATAAGAGCAGCCGTGTCGCTATTGAGTGCCTTTTCAAGAACAGAAATCTCATCATCGCCGGTGAACTGACAAGCACACATGAGCCGGATTACAAGGCGCTGGTACAGCAAGTGTTCGACCGCATCAATGGCAATGGCAGTGATGATGCCGGACTTGACTACAAGCTGGATTTCACCGCCGGTGATCTGGATATTGCTGTTCTGGTAGATCGTCAAAGCAGTGACATTGCTCTCGGTGTGAATACAGGCGGTGCAGGAGATCAGGGTATGTGTTACGGTTATGCTACAAATGAAACGCCGGAACTTCTGCCGATCCCGTATGTGCTTGCAACCAAATTTCTGGAACATCTCAAAGCGTATCCCTGCCGTATGCTGAAAGCAGATGCAAAGGCACAGGTCAGCTACGACTATGACAGTGGCAGAATCACAACCTTTCTCTGCTCTGTGCAGCATATTCGTGATATAGAGGTTGAGGATTTCAGGAATATCATTGAAAACCTTATGATCCGCACAGCTACAGAGTATGGCTTGAATACCGATTTCGTAAAACTGGTAAATCCGACAGGCAGATTCGTTCTCGGCAGTTCCTTTGCTGACTGCGGTGTGACAGGACGCAAACTCATCTGCGATACCTATGGTGGTATCGGGCATATCGGCGGCGGAGCGATGTCCGGAAAGGATCCGTCTAAGGTTGACCGCAGTGGTGCATATATGGCAAGAAAAATCGCAAGGGATATCGTCAGTGCCGGGTATGCGAATAGAGCAGAAGTGCAGATTGCATATGCCATCGGTGTGGCAGAACCTGTGTCTGTGTATGTGGAGACTTTCGGTACGGAGCATCAGGATGCGGAGTTCATCAACCAGTATGTCCGTGAGAACTATGATCTCACGCCGAGAGGAATTATTAAGAGTCTTGATCTTCTCGATGTGGACTATAACAAGGTTTCGGCTTACGGACACTTCGGAAAACAAGGGATTCCGTGGGAGTGCTGAAAAAATTTTTTAAGAAACTAAAAAAAGTTTCTGCCAAGGGGTTGTAAAACACCCCACTGAAACGCTATATAGTAGGGGCGTTGTTCAGACCGACCACAAACCAACTATCACAACAGCGGGACTGACCGCCCTATCACAATGAAAAGAATGGAGGCAATGCCAATGCCCAGCAGACCCAATACCCCATGCCGACACCCCGGCTGTGCGGTGCTCGTGCCATACGGCACCAAGTACTGCGGCAAGCACCGTTCTCTCCATTCGGAGGACACACGCTCCGCAGACAGTCGCGGCTACGGCAGTGCATGGAACAAGGCTCGTAAGCGTTACCTTGAGACACATCCGCTGTGTGTGGAGTGCATGAAGCATGGACGCTATGTCAAGGCGACTGATGTAGATCACATCAAGCCGCATCGAGGTGACAAGATTCTCTTTTGGGATCAAAACAATTGGCAAAGCCTCTGCCATTCCTGTCACAGTATCAAAACCCGAAACGAGGATCACACCCCTGAGTACAAGTACTGAAAAAGATGAGCATTCCATTATCAGGGACACTCATCTTGTATCATTTGCGTTTTAATGCTGGTTTATATTTGTGAAAAGGCTGTTCAGCTTATCATAGAGTTTGTAAACATCCGGATCAGCTTCTTGAAGATCATCAGATTCAACGTATTTCAGGCGGTCATCCGCAATCAGGATTTTTCTTTTCAGAAAATCAACAGTTAATTCATATGAATTCATCTCGAAAAAGAGCTGCACTGTATCTGATGAAACGCATTCGCTTCTGAATACGTTATCGCCGAGTTCCATGTTATCAACAGCGTCAGCAAAGAAATGGAAGCGTTTGATTGCTTTCCGTATTTCGCTCTGATATATTTCATCGTCCACGGCATTCTGTGAGAAAAAGACATCTCTTGTGCGGAGAACTTGCGTTGAGAGAAGTGCTGCTGCCTGCTTGCGGATGACAGCTTCGATTGCTCTGATACGTTCCGGCGTGAATGTATCATCACCCCTGAATGTAAAAGAAAAATCGCAGATATCCTTGACACGGTCACGGAGCGTGTTGTTCATCGCCATCTGACCGATGCGGGTGAAGTCATCGCCGAGAACAGGCGCATACTCGAACAGCTTGTCGCCGATATTGTCAAAGTCAGACATGGAAACATACGGCAGCATAGAAAGATTCAGGTCAAATACAGGTGCCATGCCGGTGATCTCCAGTGTGTCATTGTGAAAGAGGACACCATAGTTTCCGGCGTGTCTGTCCTGATTGAAGCAAAGGGAATCAACAACGAGCATCTCACGGAAAGCCTGTGATGCACCAATGCTTTCAAAGTAATCGAAAACATCCTGCAAGTTCTTTGCTTTCATCAGCTTGGAAAAGGAGGCGTATCCATATTGTTCATTTGTAAACAGATTGCACTTGGACGCGAGTTTGTCATGAAGCAGTACTGTATGATACGGCACATAGTTATTCGGACTGATAATTGCGGCTATTTCTGATGCCAGCATTTCACAGTACGGCTCCAAACCGAGTCCGTATTCGTTGCCGCGTTTATATATGAAGATATCTGAGCCGAATTTACCGCGCTGTTTTTCCTTACGGAAACACTTACGGAAAGAGCCCTCACATGCAAGCTCTGGTGATGTGGACGAGAAATCAGCAACATACAGACCGACACCCTCAAATGCCAGACGAGAGATCGTTTCCGTGAACTGGTTGCTGTACAGCGATATTTGATCCCATGTCAGGCTTTCGCAGTCTGATTTGATCCAGAATGTATCGTTGATCGTTGCAGCGTGTGTTGCTCTGATAAAGCCTTCGTTATCATCGCAGCCCATCTGACGCATGATCTTCTGCAGGTGTGCATTATGCTTTGAGGACTTTCGGCTGTCGAGCCATGTGTTGATGTCATCGAATCCAAACGGCAGCTTACCCATCCGTTCAACTTCATAGAACAAGACTTCATCAGAAAAATCAGTGGCGGGCTTCTTATCAAAGGCTGCAACAATTGTGTCTTTATTCATTAAGAGATACATGCTATGATCGCCCTCCTTCATTCTGTTATCCTTTTTATTATACCATACTTTTTGAGGGATATCAAGAGTTTTGAAAGAGAAAAAGCGAGGGCGTTGGGCTGCCCGGGGGCGGGTTCGCTTTTACAGGCGAAAGCAAACAGAAGACCGTCGCCCCCTCTCGTGTGAAAATTCGCAAATTTCGCAGCCCCCGCCCGTTTGAAACCCTAACAGCAGTGAATTTTGATTGTGATTAAACTTTGCTGCCCCTGTGGAAATGTCGGTATTTCGCAATTTTCAACTATTTGCTGTTGAAAAACCACTGTTCCAAAAGTTCATGGAGTTTCGTTACAAATCGTATTGAAAAACGACGGTTTTACGCCAAAAATTGCTTGTAAAACCACCATTTTTCACATTTTACCGCAGGATAGGTTATGAACTTGGCGAAGCCCGTGTGGATACCGAAAAGGTGCGAAGTTAAGCCAAAAAAAGGATGTGACTGAATTGACAGACAAGCAAAGAGAAGAAATCCGTAAAATGCGGCTGAATGGACTCGGCTACAAAATGATTGCAGAGCTGCTCGACTTGAGAGAGAACAATGTATATGCATACTGCAAAACTCACGGGCTCGCAGGTTCTGCTGAACTGACTAAGCTAAACTATACGATTTGGTGTGAACAGAACGGTCGTTGTCCGATTTGCGGTGCAAAAGTGATGCAGCCGAGAACGGGACGTAAGAAACGTTTCTGCTCCGGAAGGTGCAGAACAAGATACTGTCGGGAGAAGAAGGAGGAAGGATAACATGACGCTGACAGAAAACTTTATCCGTAATGCGATACATCTTGATGCAAGTGCAGAAATCATGTATGGCAGTGATGAAATCTTTGATACTTACCCCTGTCGATTTCCAACCGTAGAATTTCAGCTTATGGCAACGGATGCGCTTGTGGAGATCGCAGACCGTATTCGCATTGAAAAGGGGTACAAGCCGATGCATCCGAGAGACGGCAGAACAGATGATGTTGACAATGACGGTTGGTATGATTTTTATATTGGAATTTCCAGACTGCCGGATGATACGGATGTACATCTTGACAGCAGCATTACATTTATCGTGGTGAATTCCGATTCTGACGATAACGAAGATATGTACGGCATTGAACTGAGTGAGTCCGAGCAGGAGAGTATTCTTGAAATATTGAATCAGCAGTGCCGGAAGTACGAGGGCAAGACCTTTGCGGAGCTGCTCGATGAAGCGGAAAAGGAGATGATGAATACAGAATGAAAATAATCAAACGGAACGGATGTGAAGTTCCCTATGACTGCGAAAAGATAAGAACCGCTATTTCGGCGGCGAACGATGAGATGCCGGAGGAAAGCAAAATCTCGGATACAGTAATAGGTTTTGTTACTGGCATAGTTGAACAGCGTTGTGCAGCCCTTGCAAGACCTGTCCATGTCGAAGAAGTCCAGGACATGGTTCTCGATGAACTTGACAAAGCCGAAGCGTACAAACTTGCACGCCACTACAGCGAATACCGACTGCTTCACGAACAGCGGCGAAGAATGAACACCACAGACGGCAAGATTCTCAGTCTCCTCGAACGCAATAACGAGGAGGCAAAGCAGGAGAACGCCAACAAGAATCCAATCATCAATAGTACCCTACGTGACTATATGGCAGGTGAAGTCAGCAGAGACATCTGCCGCCGATTCCTGTTTCCGGAAGATGTGATCGCAGCCCATGATGATGGCATCATCCATGTTCACGATCTGGACTACATCGCTGAACCGATGCACAACTGCTTTAGTGGAGTCACCCGCTTCATAACCGATAGAGGTATACGACAGTTCAAGGAGTTTCATGATGGTGACTCTGTATATGTTAAGGATTTGAATGGAGATCTCAGACTTGCTACCATTCACACATACGGAAAGAGAAAAATGCAGAAAGTAACTCTTCAAAACTGCCGTATGGAAAGAACAGTAGTATGCACAGCAGACCACAGATGGATACTAAAGGACGGCACGGTTACAACATCACTAAAAGTTGGCGATGTTCTAATCGGACTTAAAGATTCAACCGGATATACGATAAACAGCTACGAAGAGGCATTTGCTTTCTGTATTGGTTTCATTGTCGGAGACGGCTGCGATCATTCTCAAGAAGGATGGTGCGGACAGACACAGGTGCGCCTATGCGGAAGAAAAAATGTCTACAAATGGATCTTCGACATGGCGGGTTTTTCATCATATCAGATTAGAGAAAACGGTGACCATTTAATGCGACTTCGTGGAAAGCTGAAACAGGATTTTTTGAATGGTAAGGGATGGCGGTTTATGCCTGTTCACCTAAAGGCATTAGCTTTTAAGGGATATTATGCAGCCGATGGTGCGATTAACTCAAATCGTGCATCAACATACGATGAACGTATAATGGAATTCATTGAGGAAACTTCAGGCATAGCAGGATTCTACATTTCGAGTAGAAGCACAACCGTTCGAGATACACTGTACAAAGATAATCACAAGATAACCACATACCATTTTGTAAAATATAATCCCGTTAATCAAATGTGGAAAGTAAAATCTATCGAATCCTATAATCATCATTCCAAAATGCTCTGCTACTGTGTTGAGGAACCGGTAACGCATAGTTTCACATTGGATGGTGGTATTGTGACCGGGAACTGCTGCCTTGTCAATCTGGAAGATATGCTCCAGAACGGTACGGTGGTATCCGGCACGATGATCGAAAAGCCGCACAGCTTTTCCACTGCCTGCAATATCGCAACGCAGATCATTGCGCAGGTCGCATCGAATCAGTACGGCGGACAGACGATTTCACTGGCACACCTTGCACCTTTCGTAGATGTCAGCCGACAGAAGATACGAGCCGAGGTCTTGCAGGATGTATGCGGTGAGACTGGATGCAATCTGTCATCGGATGCTCTTCAGCGTATCGTAGAAAAGCGTGTACGCCGGGAAGTGAAATGCGGCGTGCAGACCATTCAGTACCAGATCAATACGCTGCTCACCACCAACGGGCAGACGCCGTTCGTGACGGTGTTCATGTATCTGGACGAAGTACCGGAAGGACAGACCAGAGACGACCTTGCCATGATTATCGAGGAGACACTGCTTCAGCGTATCGAAGGTGTGAAAAACGAGACGGGAATCTGGATTACGCCGGCATTCCCAAAGCCGATCTATGTTCTCGATGAAGACAATATCCAGCCCGGTACCAAGTATTATTACCTCACCGAGCTTGCGGCAAAATGTACCGCAAAGCGTATGGTTCCCGACTATATCTCCGCCAAAGTCATGAAAAAGCTGAAAGGTGATGTGTATGCCTGTATGGGCTGCCGATCTTTCCTGACTCCGAGTGATGCACATAAATACTATGGCAGATTCAATCAGGGAGTCACTACGATAAACCTTGTAGATGTCGCTTGCAGTGTTGACAGCAATGAAGAAGAGTTCTGGAAACTGCTTGATGAACGCTGTGAACTGTGTTTCAAGGCACTCATGTGTCGCCACAACCGTCTGAAAGATACACCGTCCGATGTTGCCCCGATTTTATGGCAGTATGGTGCGCTTGCCCGGCTCGGTAATGGTGAAACGATTGATAAATTGCTGTATAACAATTACAGCACCATTTCTCTCGGCTATGCCGGAATTGCAGAAATGACCCACCACATGAAGGACTGCTCTCATACAGATCCGGAGGGAAAAGAATTTGCACTTGCTGTGATGCAGTTTCTGAACAATAAGTGCAAGTGTTGGCGTGAGAAAACCGGCATCAGTTTCTCGCTGTACGGCACGCCAATGGAAAGTGTCACCTACAAATTTGCACAATGCTTGCAACGGAGATTCGGAATCATCCCCCATGTGACCGACAAAAGCTATATCACCAACAGCTATCATGTCCACGTCACCGAGCCTATCGATGCGTTCAGCAAGCTGAAATTTGAAGCGGAATTTCAGGAACTTTCTCCCGGCGGTGCGATCAGCTATGTGGAAGTTCCAAATCTCCAAAACAATATCCCTGCGGTGCTGTCGGTCATGAGATTTATCTATGCGAATATCATGTACGCCGAACTTAACACGAAATCAGATTACTGTCAAGCCTGCGGATTTGACGGCGAAATCGGCATTGTTGAGGAGGACGGCAAGCTGATCTGGGAATGTCCGAACTGCGGCAATCGTGACCAGCGGACAATGAATGTATGTCGGCGAACCTGCGGCTATCTCGGTACGCAATACTGGAATCAGGGCAGAACCGCTGAAATCAAGGATCGGGTGATGCATTTATGAATTACTGCGGTTTGAAGAAAACGGACATCGCCAACGGTGACGGTGTGCGTGTATCGTTATTTGTTTCCGGATGCCGGAATCACTGCATTGGCTGTCATAATCCCGAAGCATGGGATTTCAATTACGGTCAGCCATTCACCAAAGAAACAGAAAATGAGATAATCGAAGCCCTACGTCCTTCATGGATTCAGGGATTTTCTGTTCTTGGCGGTGAGCCGTGTGAGAAAGAAAATGAAAAAGTGCTGATTCCTTTTTTGAAACGAGTACGTGAGGAATTGCCGGAGAAAGATATCTGGATGTACAGCGGATACACCTACGAGATGCTGCAAACAGAAAAAATATTGCAGTATGTAGATGTACTGATAGACGGTCCGTTCCTGCCGGAGCAGAGGGATGTATCTCTTGCGTTTCGAGGAAGCAGGAATCAGCGTATCATCAAATTGAAAAATGGGGGTATGAGATGAAAACAGCAGAATTGCGAATGATTCCGGTTTCGGAGCTAAAGCCTGCGGAATACAATCCAAGAAAAAAGCTGAAGCCCGGCGACAAAGAATATGAAAAAATAAAAAACAGCATCGAGGAATTCGGATTTGCCGATCCGCTTGTTGTCAATGCGGACATGACCATCATAGGAGGACATCAAAGATTATCAGTGGCGATGGCACTCGGATACACTGATGTGCCCTGTGCGGTGGTCGATGTAGATAAAGTCCGTGAAAAAGCGCTGAATATTGCGCTTAACAAAATCACGGGAGCGTGGGATGAAAACCTGTTGGCTGAACTGCTTGAAGATATCCAGAACAGCGATTTTGACCTCGGCAAAACCGGCTTTGATCCGCCGGAGATCGAGCAGCTTTTCAATCAGGTGCATGACAAGCAGGTCAAAGAGGACGGATTTGACGTTGACGAAGAACTGAAAAAGCCGACCTTCTCAAAGCCCGGCGACATATGGCATCTGGGACGGCATCGTGTTATCTGCGGAGACAGCACTGTTGCAGAGACATACACAAAACTGATGAATGGGCAGAAAGCAAATCTTGTCCTGACCGATCCTCCGTATAACGTTGACGTCGAGGAGACTGCCGGAAAGATCATGAACGACAACATGAGCGACGGCGATTTCTACAACTTCCTGCTTGCCGCTTATCAGTGTATGTATGACAGTCTTGCCGATGACGGCAGCATTTATGTGTGGCACGCCGATACCGAGGGACTGAACTTCCGCAAGGCTTTCAAGGACGCAGGATTCCAGCTTTCCGGCTGCTGTATCTGGAAGAAGAATTCACTGGTTCTCGGCAGGAGTCCGTATCAGTGGATCCATGAACCGTGCCTGTTCGGCTGGAAGCAGAAAGGCAAGCACCAGTGGTATTCTGATCGAAAGCAGACTACTGTCCGGGAATATGACAAGCCCAAGAGCAGTCCCGATCATCCGACTACAAAGCCGATCACGCTCATGGCATATCCAATCAAAAACAGCACCATGACAAACGGTATTGTGCTTGATCCGTTTCTCGGAAGCGGCTCAACGCTGATCGCCTGCTGTGAAACCGACCGCATTTGCCGGGGTATCGAGCTTGATCCTAAATTTGTGGATGTCATTGTTAATCGTTTCCGCAGTTGGTGCGAGGAAAAACAGACTGTAGCTGATGTGTATGTTATCCGCGACGGTCAGAAGTTGACCTACGAGGAAGCCCTTGCAGAAATGCCGCAGGACGGTGATGTCAATGAATGAGCAGAAACCTATGCTTCATGTAGTCAGCTGCTCATTCGGTAAGGACTCAACAGCCATGCTTCTGAAAATGCTGGAACTTGGTATGCAGGTCGATGTAGTATTATTTTGTGATACCGGACTGGAATTTTCACAGCTTTATGAGCATATGCACAAAGTCGAGGAAAATACAGGTATTAGGGTAACTACTGTAAAAAGTGAATACAGTTATGAATACCTTATGTTCGACAAACCCATCAAGCGTAAAAAACCAGAATTGCAAGGCAAGACCGGATTTAGCTGGGCAGGACCGCTGATGCGGTGGTGTACCAATCTTCTGAAAACAGTACCCCGTGAGAAATATCTCCGGGAGCTGAAAAAGAAGTACGATGTGATCGAATACATCGGCATTGCCGCTGACGAAACGGAGCGTATTACGCATAAATGCAACAGCCGTCCCAACGTCCGCCTGCCGCTTGTGGAATGGGGCATGACGGAAGCCGACTGTCTTGCTTACTGCAAGGAGCGTGGGTACGACTGGGGCGGACTGTATGAAAAATTCGGACGTGTGTCCTGTTGGTGCTGTCCCCTGCAGCCGTTATCGGAACTGCGGATTCTCTATTATGACTTCCCCGATCTCTGGAAACAACTCCGAGAATGGGACGATAAAACATGGCGCACCTTCAAGCCCGGATGGTCAGTCCGGCAGCTTGAGGTGCGCTTTGATTTTGAAAAAGAGTGGCAGAACTGCGGAAAACAGCTCGGCAATAAGGAGTTCCGCAAAGAGCTGAAAAAGAGATTGGAGGGCGTTAATGAATGATGTAAAGTGTGAGTTGTATCACGATAATTTTCAAAATCACCGCCGATATAATTTAGCTCATGCACAATTGATCGTTGCGGATATTCCGTATAACATCGGTCAAAATTTCTACGCAAGCCGTCCTGAGTGGTATGTGAACGGCGACAATCAAAACGGCGAAAGTAAAAAAGCCCACAAAGCGGCGTTCAATACGGATTACAGCTTTAATATTGCGGAATTCATGCACTTTGCGTCCCGACTGCTCAAAAAAGAGCCGTCCAAAGGTGAAAAGGATGCTCCCTGTATGATCGTATTCTGCGCATTTCAGCAGGTACCCTTGATATTGGAGCAAGCTGAAAAATATGGTTTCAAAAAATATCAGTTTCTGGTGTTCACAAAGAAAAGTTCACCGCAGGTGCTGAAAGCGAATATGCGAATTGTGGGTGCTACAGAGTATGCTCTTGTTCTGTATCGCAATAAGCTGCCGAAGTTCCGAAATACCGATACGGACGGAAAGCGGCGCATGATCTTCGATCACTTCAATTGGGAGCGTGATAGCAAAGAAATCCCGAAAATACATCCAAGCCAGAAACCGATCACTGTGCTGAAACGCCTGATCGAAATATTCACCGATCCGGGCGATGTGGTGATTGATCCTTGCGCTGGTTCAGGCTCTGCACTCAGAGCCGCAAGAGAACTGGGGCGGCATAGCTACGGATTTGAAGTAAGCAAGGAATTTTACACAAAAGCCTGTAAGCAGATGCTTGCAAAAAACAGCGGAGGGAATGAAAATGAATGAGATCGCAATTGTTGTCAGCTATGACAATGAAAAACCGACAGTCAGCGGTCGTGAGCTGCACAAGGCTCTCGAAATAGAAACACCGTACAGAATATGGTTTCCGAGAATGTGCGAATATGGGTTTACAGAAAACATCGACTATACCCCGTACAAATTTGTACACCCCCAGAATCATCAGGAAACAACCGACCACCAATTCACTATCGACATGGCAAAAGAATTGTGTATGATTCAGCGGACAGAAATCGGCAAGAGATGCCGTGAATATTTTCTGCGCATTGAGCAGCAGTGGAACAGCCCGGAAGCTGTCATGGCACGAGCCTTGCAGTTTGCGAATCAGCGACTGGAGCTTATCATGGAGCAGAACAGTCAGCTGCTCGAAAAGAGTGCCGTGCAAGAAAAACTGATTAAGGAAATGCAGCCGAAAGTAAGCTACTGCGATGTTGTGCTGAACTGCAAAGAACTTGTTACCGTAAACGTAATTGCTAAAGATTACGGTAAATCGGCTGTCTGGCTGAACAAGTGGCTGCATGAGCATGGCATCCAGTACAAACAGGGCGAGGTTTGGCTGCTGTATCAGAAATATGCGGGTAAGGGCTATGTCAAATCCAAAACGACCACATTTATCGGAACTGACGGCGGTCAGCACGCAAAGTCGCATACTTACTGGACGCAACGGGGCAGGATTTTCCTTTATGAGCTGCTGAAGGAAAATGGCATACTGCCGCTGATCGAGCAGAACAATGACGAAGCGTGAATGTGCGGTCATAACCGCCTACACAGATATTTCCATGCTGCAAGGCAGTGATCTTAAATATCTGTACGACTATCTGTCGGGATTTATCGGCAGACCTGTGTATTCGCATGAAATCCCTGCTGTCTGTATGCAGTTCAAGGAGAAGATCAAGAAGGATTTTATTAATTTGTGCAGGGATGCAAAGGAGATTGATAATGGGTAAAACAAAATTAACCCTCGGCAGTCTGTTTGACGGCTCCGGGGGCTTTCCACTTGGCGGCATTCTTGCCGGAATAGAGCCAATTTTCGCATCAGAAATTGAACCTTTTCCAATTCTAGTCACGCACAAACGACTGCCGGGCGTAAAGCACTACGGCGATGTATCCAAACTCAGCGGCGCAGAGTTGCCACCGGTGGATATCATCACGTTCGGCAGCCCATGTCAGGATCTGTCGATCGCCGGAAAGCGTGCCGGGATCCATGACGGTGACCGGTCGAACCTGTTCTTTCAAGCAATCAGAATCATCAAAGAAATGAGGGATGCAACAAATGGAAGATATCCAAGATACTGCGTGTGGGAAAACGTCATGGGCTGCTTCTCCTCAAACGGAGGAAATGATTTCAAAGCTGTCCTCGAAGCAGTTATCGGAGTTAAAGAAGAAGGGATCGAGGTGCCTCCGCCTAAGAATCACCGATGGCCGAAAGCGGACGTATATCTGGGAGACGGATGGAGCGTGGCTTACCGAGTTTTCGACGCTCAATACTGGGGTGTCCCCCAGCGAAGAGCAAGAATCTACCTTGTCGCAGATTTTGCTGGCGGAAGTGCCGGAGAAGTATTATTTAAGTCCGAAGGCTTGTCTGGGTATACTCCGCAGGGCTTCCGTTCGTGGGAAGGAACTGCCGGAGGTGCTGAAGAAAGCTCTGGAACGGCAGGCAGGCGGTCTGACTCTGGAGATAGAACCTACTGCCTGAATACCCAAGGCAACAGCGGCGTTGGCATAACCGTGGAAAAGTCACTCGCATTAGTCTCGCAAGACCACGGCAATCATCCTGCTGTGCTTCATGCGGCAGGCTTTTCCACGGAACACAGTGCAAAGGCTCGGAGCATAGGTTATGAGGAAGAAGTATCTCCGACTTTGAGAGCCGGTGTTGTCCCGGCGGCACTTTCCGTGGAAAATCATCCGACAGACGGTCGGGTAAAAATCCGTGAGGATGAAAAGTGTCAGACTCTTTGCAGCAGAGCCGGCACGGGCGGCAACAATGTACCACTTGTGGCAGAGCCGGTCACGCTGAAAATACGCTGCGGTAAACCGGGCGGTGGGAAAGGAGCGCAGGTCACTTATGATAAGTCATCAACATTGGCAACAAACAACGACCAGACGCTATTTCAGCCTGAAATAAAGGCATTTGGTGTATGTAGTAAGCATTCCAATGCAATGATGTCCGATAATCCAAACAGTGGATTCTACGAGGCTGAAACATCACGCACAATCGACACAAGTAATCAGTCCCCTTGTAAAAATCAAGGCGGAATCTGTGTGGTTGCACCTACGCTGGAAACCTACGATGTGCGATTTACATCGGACGGCACGAAAAACGCAAGAGGTCACTGTTATCCTACAGAAATCTCACGCTGTCTCGATACAAGCGAAAGCAATCCCGACAGCAACCACGGCGGTGTATGCGTGGTGGCTCTCGAACCCGGTGCGGCATCGAGAGTCGGCGGTCATATCTACAGCGACGGTAAATCCGGGACGCTCCGTGCCAATGCCGGTGACAATCAGCAGGCTGTCATGATGCCGGAAACCTACTCCCTGCAAGGTTCGATGATAGGTCGTGCCGATGAGAACGGTCCGCAGGGTAACGGCATCAATCAAGATGTATGTTTTACGCTGAATACGACTGATCGGCATTGCATCGCAGCACCCGAATTTGACCACTACTCCACAAGCAAAAATTCTCATCACACCGTTGCCGCACATGAACAGGCAAATACACTGGTTGCATCGGACTGGAAAGACCCTCCTCTTGTCAACGATGCGGCGGATCTGGAGAAGATACAGGGAAAGCGGATCGTGTTTATTGTGGACGAGTGCCACCGTTCCACATTCGGCGATATGCTCATCACAATCAAAAAGACATTTCCGAATGCAGTATTTTTTGGATTCACAGGCACGCCGATTCACGATGAAAACCAAAAGCATATGAATACAACGTCAACGGTTTTCGGAGATGAACTGCACCGCTATAGCATTGCAGACGGCATCCGTGACGGCAATGTGCTGGGCTTTGACCCGTATAAGGTTCTCACCTATAAGGACAAAGATCTGCGGAGAGTTGTAGCTTTGGAAAAGGCAAAGGCATCGACGGTTGAGGAGGCTTTGGCAGACGAAAAGAAATACGAGGTCTACCAGCGGTACATGGATGAAGTTCCGATGGCTGGGTATGAGAACGAGAACGGCGAATATGTAAAGGGAATCGAGGACTATATCCCAACTGTACAGTATGAGACCGACGAACACCGCAGAGCAGTTGTGCAGGATATTCTGGACAACTGGGTAACGCTTAGCAAGAACAATAAATTTCATGCGGTTTTTGCAACAAGCAGTATTCCCGAAGCGATACGGTATTACCGATTGTTCAAAGAGATTTGTCCGAAATTGCGTATTGCCGCACTGTTTGAGCCGTCAATCGACAACAACGGCGGTCATGCGTTGGAAAAAGAGGACGGCATTGTTGAAATGCTGACGGACTATAACGAACGCTACGGCATGGATTATGGAATGCCCACCTATGCACGCTACAAAAAGGATGTCGCAGCAAGACTTGCTCATAAAGAACCGTATGAAAGGCTGCGACCCGAGCAGCAGCTTGATTTGCTGATCGTAGTCGATCAGATGCTGACAGGTTTTGACTCCAAGTGGATCAATACGCTGTACCTTGACAAAATGCTCAGATATGAGGGCTTGATCCAAGCTTTTTCTCGTACCAACCGACTGTTCGGACCGGATAAGCCTTTCGGAACGATCCGCTATTACCGCAAGCCCCATACTATGGAAAAGAATGTGGAGGCTGCGTTTAACCTGTATTCCGGTGACAAGCCGTATGGTCTGTTTGCCGAAAAGCTGGAATACAATGTGGACAAGATTGCAGATCTGTTTGCGGATATTTCTGAACTGTTTCAAGCGGCACAGGTTGGAGACTTCTCCGCTCTGCCCAAAGATAAGGCTGAGCGTGGGCAGTTTGCAAAGCTGTTTAAACAGATGAACCAGTATCTTGAGGCGGCAAAGGTGCAGGGCTTTGAATGGGGCAAGGATTACGGTAACCCTGATGCGGATTTTGTAAAGTTCATTCCGGATGAGAATACCTATCTCATTCTTGCCATGCGTTACAAGGAACTGTTTGAACGGGACGAACCCGGCAGCGGCGGTGAAGATGACATTCCATTCGAGATCGAGACGTATCTTACTGAAATCGACACCGGACGCATTGACAAGGACTATATGAATTCCCGATTTACAAAATATCTGAAGCTGCTTTCACAGGATCACATAGACGAAGAGGAATTACAGCAGACACTCAATGAACTGCACAAATCCTTTGCTACATTGACGCAGGATGAGCAGAAATATGCAAACATATTCCTGCATGAAGTGGAAAGCGGCGATGTTGCGATCGATCAGAATAAGACGTTCCGTGACTATATCAACGAATATATGGCGGCTGCCAAGCAGGATGAGATACATAGTTTAGCATCTGCACTTGGGCTTGATGAAGAAAAGCTGCGTGTACTGATGCAGGCAATTGTAACAGAATCGACGTTGAATGAATATGGGCGTTTCGATGCACTTTTAGCAACTGTAGACAAGGCAAAAGCACGGGCATACTTCGAGAAACTGGACGGAAAACCGATTCCTCCGCCGAAAGTGAATCCCAGAGTCAGCAAGCTCCTGCGTGAGTTTATTCTGTCAGGCGGCTTTGCCATTTCAACTGAAATAAAATAACAGGCACTTTTGTACCGGATAGAGTCAAGAATTGGTCTTGGCTCTATTTTTATGCTGTTTTATGAAATTTCACTTACGCTGATGAAGGGTTATGAGGTGGTCGAGGGTTGCAAGTAGCGTTCCAATATGTTTTTGTTCGTCTTTATCTAATGGAAAACAAAACAACATTTTTTTGATTGCTGTACCCGATGTAAGTGCTCTCGTTGTCATTGAGCTTTTCATTATCATTTCTTTACGAAAAGCATCAGTAAAAAATACATAACTTTTAAATTTATCATTTAATGGATCTTCTCTTGTTGCTCTTCCACGTAGGACAAATCCGCTAAATACTGTGCTTTCTGTTTCATCCATCATTACTGACGAATACCCAATTTCATCGATTGTTTCAGAGGTTCGAGTGAAAAACAAATCGCCCTTATGCACATTAAAATTGCCGATTTCTTCTCTCGTTAGACTTACTCTGCCTTGCAAATCGCAGTAATATAATGAACGGTTATGGAATACATCTGTGAAGTTTACAATAGGTGTTCCATGACCAAAATATGCCTTGCCCTTATTTAATCCGTTCTTGAAATCATAGAACATACCGACTGTAAACTGTTCCCAAGCGTAAGCCTTCCCCCCTTGACCATCTCATAATCCTTCATCAACACAAGTTAAAAATCGGCGAAAGCCGTAAAATAAAGGAGGTAACAATTATGTTACAGACAATTACCAAAGACAGCCTTTTCCATGAATACTACGCCCAGTGGATCAAGGTCTACAAAGAGGGCGCGATCCGTTCCGTCACCATGAACAAGTATCTGATGACGCTTGCATGGCTGAAGAAGCTGATCCCAGATCTGAAGCTATGCGAAATGACACGCATCAACTACCAGCAGCTTATCAACGATTATGCAGAAACGCATGAACGTCAGACAACTATGGACTTCCACCATCAGATCAAGTGCGCGATCCTGGATGCTGTGGACGAGGGCATGATTTCCCGTGATCCCACCCGTAAGGCAATCATCAAGGGAAAAACACCACGTGAGAAGAAACCCAAGTACCTCAATCAGTTTGAGCTGCACACGATGCTCAATCACCTGAATCTTACCCCTGAAATCAGTTGGGACTGGTTTATTCTGCTGGTGGCTAAGACCGGTATGCGATTCTCCGAGGCTCTTGCTCTGACTCCGAAAGATTTTGATTTTCCGCACCAGACCCTCTCTATAAGCAAGACATGGGATTATAAACATGGTACTGGCTTTCTCCCGACGAAAAACCGATCTTCTGTACGCAAGATACAGATAGATTGGCAAACAGTTATTCAGTTTTCCGGTTTGGTTAAGGAATTGCCGGAGAACAAGCCCATCTTTGTAAAGGAGAACAAAAAAGTATATAATGCTACGGTGAACGATATCCTGGAAAGACATTGTAAAGGGGCAGGTGTGCCGGTTATTTCCATTCACGGTCTGCGGCATACCCATGCCTCGCTCCTGCTGTTTGCCGGGGTGTCCATCGCCAGTGTTGCCCGCCGCCTCGGTCACGCAAGTATGACAACCACTCAAAAGACCTATTTACATATCATTCAGGAGCTTGAGAATAAGGACATCGACCTTGTTATGCGATCTCTTTCTGAACTTAGTTGAGACAAGTATTCTTTATAGCCTGTTTCGTATCTCGGCGTGTGCAAATTTAGCAAAAAACGTGCGTGAAGAGATACGAAACAGGTTCTTATGGCAACACCGCACAAAGATTGTGCGTCAGATGCGCAGTCAGATTTTTTGTCAGATTGTACAGAAATTCCGAAGGCATACTGTCGTATGCCAAGAAATTTCTGTACAAGATGACGGAAAATATTGCAAGCAGATGACGTGCAAAGGCGTTAGCCGCTCTTTGTGCGGTGTTGCCTTATATTGCCGACACAGGAAAATACCAGACCTCACGATTGTACGGAATCATTTCGTCCGCCATGCAAAGAATGATGCCCGGCTGGATTTCCAGTTTCAGCTTTTCCAGAACGCTGAAATTCTTGTCCGGTGCTTTTGGATTCTTGGACTTCTTGATTTCAATGGGATACATCTTATCCCCCATCGTAATCAGCAGGTCGATTTCCTTCTTGTCAATGTCACGGTAATAGTAAAGGTCGGGACGCTTTCCGGCGTTGTAGTAGCTTTTCACGATTTCAGAAACCACATAGGTTTCAAAATACGCCCCCGCCATTGCACCGTTTTCCAGTGTTTCGGCATTTGGCCATCTGCAAAGATACGCTGCAAGTCCGGTATCCATGAAGTATATCTTCGGTGTTTTGACAAGTCGATTTGTGATATTGTTATAATACGGATGCAGAATATAGATAATGCCGCTTCGTTCCAGAATCGTCGTCCATGCCTTGACAGTCGGAACGGAAATGCCGAGTTCTTTGGAAATTTCGCTGTAATTCAGTTCCTGTGAGGTTCTCGCCGCCATGTAGACCAGGAAGTCATAGAACTCGTTCAGTTTATCCACCTGCTCAAGCAAGTGGATATCTCTTTCAAGATAGGTGTTGACGTAGTCCATATAGAAACGGTCTCGTTCGATTTTCGTTGTCAGGAGCTTCGGCATTCCCCCATTGAAAATTCTGTCAAATATCTGGTGAATGTCCTTGTGGCGATTGTCTGCCATACGCTTTTTCAAATCAGCAATGACAGGAGAAAATACAGCGGCGTTTCTTTCTTCGAATTCAGCCGTTGAGAAGCTGGACAGGTCAAAGATCCCGACACGTCCGGAAAGAGAGTCCGCCACACTTTTCATCATCGGGAATTTCTGTGAACCTGTTAGCCAGTACATACCGTTGCAGTCCTCCCCATTCAGCATCTTCTCATCCACAATTCGCTTCATTTCAAGCAGAATGGAGGGCACACGCTGAAATTCATCGATCAGCAGCGGGGCACCATAGGTTTCAAAAAAGAGTGCAGCATCGTTTTCAGCCAGTCGTCTTGCATTCTGATCATCAAGCGTCACGTATTTTCTATCCGGCTCCATTAAGTGATGAAGCATTGTAGATTTGCCAACCTGCCGCTGTCCGCAGACCATGATGACAGGATATAGCTTCGAGTTTTTTATAATTTCCTCTTCGAGAAAGCGTTTGATGTACATGGCACACCTCCGAGAAATTTTAATTCTAATTTTATTATACTCGTTTTTTTGAAAAAGTCAAGCAGTTATTCGGAATTTACGAGTCGTTTTCTGTAGTTATAATTCTAACCTCTGATAAGCTGTACATTCTTTTGAAAACTGCTATGTTGAAATAACAGGACATCTCCATCCCGAAATGTCCTGTTATTTTTCCGCTATGCAACGATACCGAAGCATTCCGGATTATCCGTTGGATTCACATTCAGCTGATAGATATTGGAATTGTCTTCGCTTGCCGTGCAGTCAAGAAGCCTGAGCCATGTGAATTGGTGGAGAATACCGCTGATATGAGATGAACTGTAATCGAGCTTTGCAACCACCATTTCCGCTGAAAACATATCCTCACCGAAAAAGTCGTATAGTGCGGAAAGCGTTTTTTTCTGGGAATCGTTGAGTACCCCGTGAGAACCTTTCAACTCCGTCAGAATTTTGTATTCATCGCTGCTGCTTTTCTCGACAAGCCCAAGCTGTGCGGCAAACCGCATATCTGCATTCCATTTGGACATTGCGCCTTCCAGTGCATAGTCTCTTCTTGAAACAACACCTTTTCTAAGGCATTTATGCAGGATCGTTCCGATTCGCCGATCTTTTGACGAGGATGTTGATGTTTCAAGATCGGATATTATCTGACGTATATTTTCAGAGTAGTTTCCGATACTTTCATCACTGTCCATTTCAATATTAAACCGATATACACTGAATTTTTGGAAATTGATCTTAGTGTTTACGATCAGCTTATGATCTCTAAAACATCGCAGCGTATTGTGAAGTTCCTGATTATTAAGACCGGTCTCTTTCATCAATTCTTCTGCGGTAAAATCCATTTTTCCTTGATTCAGGTACTTTATAAATATTTCTGCAAACACACTTTTTTTCGAATTGCCGCATCCTGCAAGATCCTGCAGCCTGCGCATAGCAGAATCAAAGCTCATTTTCTCCGGAATTTCTTTTTCCTCACTTTTCGCAAATTTAAAGAATTTTACACGATCGGTGATCCTTGTTAATTCTATCACTTTGTTTTCTTCCAGCATTCTGAGAAAACTGTTTGCAAACTTGCGGGATATGCCGACTTCTTTCGCCAGTTCAAGCGAAGAAAACTCTTCTTTGCCATCTGAATGATATTTTAAGAGTTTTTTTGCTGCTGCCTTTTGTTTTTCCCCACAATTTTTCTCTTTCATTGCCCGCAAAAAAACTGCCGGTTCACAGGATGGCGTCTCAGTTTTTGCAGGATTTTCATTTTTTTTAATAAAGCAGAATTCATAGATGCAGCAGCCGTCCCTATCCCCGATAATTTGAATAAAGTTTTTCATAGAATAAAAGCGGATCGAATTTCGGACGCTGGTTGTAGTCATATTCAAGGACGTTGCAATTTCACCGGATGTGAATTGATATTTTCCCCTCCCGATATATTCCAGAAGCAGATTGGCAACCATCGCTGCGTTTTCTGTACTGTTCTTGATTTTTTCTTTCAAAACAAAAAACAGATTGTTTTTCAGATCAGAATTGACCGCATCGGAATCCTGGCTGCTGTTTTCTGAATTTGTGACGATAATTTCATCATAATTTTCCTGAACATTTTTTTGAGCAGCAGTATGAACGGAGACTTGTGACAGCGGGAGCTTTGCAAGCTGCTGTTCTTGCGTACATCCATTTTACTACCTTCGCCTCCTGTGGGTTAATATCCAGCATCTTTCGCTTGCCTCCAAAACCATCCGGCACCTCGATCTTATCGTAACCAAACAATGCGGGCGTCAGAAACCGTCCCCGGCTGAACCGCCATTCCAGAGAGAGCAGCATAGCTTCGCTTTTCATATGGCTTTCTTCCTCGGCAACCATTGCAAGCACAAACAATGATGCCGCTTGTCTGCACGCTGGTGTCAAGACCCTCCTGCTCAAAGAATACCCGAACAGGCGGATCAAGGTTGCTGAGTTCCTCTATATATCCGATGCAGTCCAGCAGGTTTCTGGCGAACCTCGAGACCGCCTTTGTGATGATCATATCGATTTTTCCTGCGCGGCAGTCAGCGATCAATTTTAAGAAGCCGGGTCTATGCGTTGTATTGGTTCCGGAGAAGCCGTTGTCCACATAAGTCCCGGCATAGATCCATTCCGGATTTGCCTTGATCTTTTCCCGATACACCTTCTTCTGCATATGGATCGAAAGCGCCTGATCGAGATCATCCGTACTGACGCGGCAATAGGCTGCAACACGCAGTTTCCTCGTGGAACCTCCCGCATCCGTCATTGCGCTGATCTTCCGGATACGAGTTCCGTCCAATGCGTCAAACTGTCTGCCAACGGCAGCTCTTTGCCGCTGCCGTTCCGTTTCAAAGCTGCTGCCGGCGGGGGTATTGCTTGGATGTGCCGCACGCTCCTCGGCAGCTTTTTGGATATCGTTCAGGGTCTCCACCCCCTTACGATCGGAACAACTGCATGCACTGTTTCAGAATCGACTCCGTCCTTCAAGAATATGATTCTAACAGGTGACAGCAGCGAACGCAATTCTTCTACACACTGAATCGTCTCATCGGCTGTCGGCGTAAAATGCTCGATGGATTCTGTGAGCAGAAGGTCAAACTTCCCTGCTCTGGCTTCTTCCATCATTCTGTCAAATGCCATCCGTGGATCGTTCTCCATGCCGCTGATATCCCGGTCATAATACGATCCCGTATAAACCCAGCTTTCGTCTCTGCCAATGCGGTTTCGGAGCATCCTTCGCAAAATGGCAAGTGCATCCGATTTGGAGAAGCTGTTGGAAATGCGGAAATATCCGGCAACTCTGATCGGATTTCGTGCTCGAAGCAGTCCTTCACTGCCCGGTATCAGTTCAATCAAATGAATTCCCCCTTTTTCAATTCGTGAATATGCGGCTTTTCAAGCCTATGGACATATTACCATAATCTATTTTCCTTGTCCACAACTCCGGAGTTGTATTTACCGATTTTTTGATGTAGAAATATGCGCGGAATAATGCGGCGTGTGTTGTGACAAATCAACAATAAGCATTTTTACGCATACGCAGGCTTATAGCTTGCGTACTTTTTTTACCCAATCTTCACTTTTTTCAAAGATCAGTTCATAAGGATCCAATTCCAGCACAGCGCAAAGCCGCAGACCGAGGAGCATACTGCTGCTGGAGACCTTGCGCTTTCCGTATTCATAGAGCTGGTACTGCTGAAGCTGTATTCCTATCTGTCCGGCAACGTCCGTCTGTGTCATGCCCATTTCCTTCCTGCGCTTTTGCAGGATCAGAGCTTCTCTGCTCACCTTTTTATTCATCGAAAATACCTCCTTCTGAATGTATCTGTACCAGACATTATACCAGCAGTTGAATGTAAAGTCTATTCATCATATCGGACAAATTTAGCTGCAAAACTTTGTGACAATCAGCCCCTTGTATTTTATCAAAAAAGATGGTAGGATACCACTATCTGAATATATTGGAGGCTGATACGATTGAAAAAATTTATAGATGTACGTGAAACCGGGCATCACATAAAAATGCTGTGCGAACAGAACAATATCAGTCCTGCTTTATTGCAGGATGTTCTGAAGCTCAAAAGTCCGCAGGCAGTATACAAATGGTTTCGGGGTGAGACGCTCCCGTCGGCAGAGCATCTGTTTATTCTTGCCGAGCTGGTAGACCAGCCTGTGGAGGAACTGATCGTTCTGAAAAATCGTGCAATGGCGGAAAAGCGTATCGCTGATCTGATTCGTTGGGCTGGCATAAAGGCAAAAGGCTCACCGCTGCTTCGTGAAGCATTTTGTGATGCGGTCACAGAGCTGATCATTAAAACATAGCAATAAGCGCTTCGTCAGAAGCAACAAACTTTTTAAGGAATTTTGTACAAATCATAGAAAATTGTCAACACAATCCAAATTATGAATCCGAAATTGAACTGGAAGTACACACAAAATACAATCTCCTGATTGTAAAATTCAATTCAGTAAACTAAAGTGAAACAGGAAAAGCACTTATTTACGCTGCAGCTTTTTCAATAATTCTTGTCAGAAGTGTACCGGCAGTTCAATTGACAAATTTCAGATTCTGTGGCATAATAGTCAAAAACTGGCTGCAGTTCCATACGGCTACTGCAAAAAGGGAGGTCATGCAAATGAAGAAAATATCGAGGTCAGATAAAGAACAACAAAAACAACTGATGTATTATGTTTACGAGATCGATGCGCCGGAAGAATATGTGGATATTCTGCAGAAAATCGCAGATGCAGAGCATATGACAGTTGAGGAAATGATCATACAGGGACTGATGCATATTACTGCACATCCGGAAGACCTAAGAAAATGGGAAACCAAACTGAACGCTCTACAAGATGAGATGAAAGCAAATCTTAGCCGTATTCATGTACGGAGTATCAGACCGGTGTATCATGACGAGCTTCTGTCTGCGGAGCACACAGGAGGTACATCATGAATCTGCCACACATCAATATGATCACACAGCAGGAGCTTTGCGACCACATCGAGGAGGACGATTTTCTGCTCCGTTATGGAAACCCCGTAGCGATCAAAGCAGATAACGGCAATATCGTCCTGCTTATGGCAATTGAGTATTACGAGCGTCTGACAGGAAAGAAAATTGAGATCAAAACGGAGGAATAAAATGGGTATTTTTATCAATATGAAAATCGCAGATACCATCACGCAGGAGGAATGGTCGCCGGTTTACGAGAAGTCGCTTCTGATGGCGCAGAAGTTCGGATTCTTTGACTTCGGGAAAAAGGAGATCCACGGCGAAAAAATCATGTGCATTTTCCCGACTGAAGTCCTCTGCCGCCTTTTTGGTTCCTGTTTCTTTTGCAAGCTTTATTGCTTCCAACTTTTATTTTTCATCATACTGCCTTCCTGTTCCCATTATCGACACTCTCCTTCTTCTTTTATTACAGCAATTCCAGTTGAGATGGAGAGGAAAGGAGCTGATACTAATCTCTAATCAAACTCATGAACATCTTCACCGCCATCCACTCGCTGCTCGTCGTCAAACGCCCTTGTCAGGCGACAGCCTGCCTGCGGTCGTTTTCCTAGATCAGCGAGTGCCTGCCGGCGAATCTTTTCATTAAACTGATTAGAGATTAGTATGAATAAAAATTTTTCACAGCAAGGCGGAGGACGCAGGCGTGCTGTCGCACGGCAAGGACGACAACGCAGTCTGTGAGAAATTTTTATCAGCGAACTCCTTTTTATCTCAAGTGGAATTGCTGTATACTTTGTTGGGTTTGTGTCAAGTTTTATTGTACCATATCACATTTTTTTCAAAACCTCTTGACAGCTAACTGTAATTAGCTTATAATATAATTATAGCTAATCTCGATTAGCCGAAGGAGGATGTTATGAGTACAAAGAAAAAAATACTTGACGCTGCATTGACTTTGTTTTCAGAAAAAGGCTATGCTAATGTATTTGTAGCGGAAATCGCCGATGCAGTCGGAATCAAAGCCCCCTCGCTTTACAAGCACTACAAGAGTAAACAAGATATTTTCAATGCAATTCTTGAAGAAATGAAACGTAATTACGACAAACAGGCTGCTATGCTGAATATGAATGGCAACAACGCCACAGTTGACGCAGAGGTTTTCTCTGCTGTTCACGAAGATGGACTTGTGGAAATGGGAATGAACCTGTTCAGTTTTTTTCTGCATGACGGATATATGCAGAAGTTCCGTAAAATGATGACTGTTGAGCAATATCACAATCCTGAACTTGCACAGCTTTTAAGCAGACAGTATGCTGATGCTCCTCTTTCATATCAGTCAGCAATGTTCACTATTCTTTCTGCAAATGGTGTGCTAAAAGAGCAAAATCCGAATGTAATGGCATTGCAGTTCTACGCACCGATATTTATGCTTCTGACAATATGTGATAGAGAACCTCATCGTGAAGCAGAGCTTATGCCATTACTCGAAATGCACATCAGACAATTCTGCAGAGTTTACGGCAAGGAGGAAAAGAAATGAAAATCACTGTGATTCATGGACAGAGCCACAAAGGTTCTACTTACAACATTGCAAAGCAACTTTGCGACAAACTGGGTGGAGAGGTTACGGAATTCTTTCTCCCAGAAGATTTTAACTGTTTCTGTGTGGGATGTACAGCCTGTTTTACAGATGAAACAAAATGCCCCCATTATGAAAAGCTCAATCCCATCACAAAAGCGATGGATGAAGCGGATGTGATAATTCTTACAAGTCCTGTATATGTTATGCATACAACGGGGGCTATGAAAGCATTTTTAGACCATTACGGATACAGATTTTTTGTCCACCGCCCCGAAGAAAAGATGTTTACAAAGCAGGCGGTATGTATTTCAACCGCCGCAGGTGCAGGAATGAAAAGCACTATAAAAGATATGGCAGACAGCACATTTTTCTGGGGAATTGCCAAAACCTACAAGCTGGGCGTTGCGGTTATGGAAACAAGGTGGGAAATGGTAAAACCGAAAATAAAGCGAAAAATTGATAAAAATACGACCTCTCTTGCAAAGAAGATTTCAAGAAAAGTCGGAAAAATACACCCTGATATAAAGACAAAATGCATTTTTACTGTTATGGCTATGATGCAAAAGAATGGCTTCAATCCAGCTGACAAGGAATACTGGATTGAAAAGGGCTGGACAAAGGGCAAGCGTCCGTGGAAATAAAATCCTTTACAAGCTGTTATTAACAGTACATGATGCAAAATAGCCACCGGATCTGAAATATCTGCTTCGTGCTGATAATATGGAAAGGATGTGAGAGAAATGGTTTATATCACAGGAGACATTCACGGCTCAACAGAACCAATCTATAATTTATTTCATCGGTTTCAGCCGACAAAGGAGGATATCATCGTCCTGCTTGGCGATGTCGGGCTCAATTACACCGGTCAGCTTCGTGACAGACTCATGAAGCAGGAATTGCACAGGATGAGATCCACATTTTTCTGCATCCATGGCAACCACGAGAACCGTCCGCAGAATATCTGCTCTTATCAGGAGAAACAATGGCACGGCGGTCGTGTTCTGTATGAAGAGGATTTTCCAAATATTTTATTTCCGATAGACGGTGATATTTTTGATATTAAGGGCAAGCAGTGCATCGTGATCGGCGGCGCGTACAGCGTGGACAAGTTGTATCACCTGCGTTATGGTCACAAGTGGTGGCCGGATGAGCAGCCAACGCCTGCAATCAAGGAATATGTCGAGCAGCAAGTCAAATCGCATCCTGTTGATGTTGTTTTTTCACACACTTGCCCGTTCAAATATATACCAACTGAATGCTTTCTGCCGGGTATCGACCAATCAGCAGTCGATAACAGTACGGAACGTTGGCTTGATACGATAGAGGAAATGCTTGACTATCAGGCGTGGTATCTGGGACATTGGCATATCAACAAGCGAATCGATAAGATGCATTTCCTCATGCATGATGTTGAGATGCTGATAAAATAAGGATCTGCGATATTCAAATGTTAGAGGATACGTTGCATCAGCAATTAAATTTTAGTTGCTTTTTGATTTCAGATATGGTATACTATTAGTGGACGATACTGCCGAAAGGAGTAAAAAAGATATGCAGAGGGTATTTAACATTACAGGTTCCTGCAATCCTAAGCAGCATTATATGGTCAATCTGGATTCAAGAGTTGCGGAAATAAAGAAATATATAGATCGCGGCGATTATTTTACAATCAATCGTGGACGACAATATGGCAAAACAACTACGATAAAAGCACTTATTGAGAAGATATCCACAGATTATGTGGTTGTGAGTCTTGATTTTCAAAAACAAATGAGCAATGCAAAATTCAAGGATGAAGCAACGTTTTCTGCAACATTTGCAAAGGCATTTATTCGTGAATTGAGACACTTGGATCTTAGTAAAAAGTGTGTTAATGCGGTTGATGCTTTTGCTGATGAAATCAATGCATCTTTTGAATTAGTCGAGTTATTTTTGGCAATCAGCGATCTTTGCGGCAAATTTGAAAAGCCCATAGTTCTCATTATTGATGAGGTTGACAGTGCTTCCAATAATCAGGTTTTTCTTGATTTTCTTGCCCAACTGCGAGGGTATTATTTAGACCGTAACGATACTCCAGCTTTTCAATCCGTAATTCTTGCGGGCGTTCACGACATTCGACATCTCAAGCAGAAAATGCGCCCGGAAGATGAACATAAGCTGAATAGTCCTTGGAATATTGCTGCTGAATTTAAAGTAGATATGAGTTTTTCGATGCAGGATATTGTAGGAATGCTTGCTGATTATGAGAATGATCGTCACACCGGCATGGATATCCCCACAATTTCTCAGCTGATTTATGACTATACTTCGGGATATCCAGTTCTTGTTTCTGAAATATGTAAAATAAATGATGAATCTTTAAGCGATTTACTAAGGTGGACAGATGAAGGAATAGTTCATGCAGTTGGTGATATTCTGTCAAAAAGGCAGCCGCTGTTCGATTCCCTTATCAACAAACTTGAGGATAATGAAAAACTCAAAAACTGTGTTTATGAGATTCTTATAAATGGCGGAAAGTTTTCGTATAATCCAGATAACGCATCTCTGGACACAGCCATGATGTATGGATTTGTAAAGGTACGAAATGGCTGTCTCCAAATTGCCAATAGAATTTTTGAAACAAGGTTATACAACTACTTTTTGATGTCCAATCATATGCAGTCAACTCCAATTTATAAAGTTGGAACAGCTGACAAATCCCAATTCATCCAAAATGGCGAACTGGATATGGATAAAATCCTGGAGAAGTTCGTCATGCATTTCCATGACATTTATGGAAACGATACACAGAAGTTTTTAGAAGAGGACGGCAGAAAGCTCTTTCTGCTCTACCTCCGTCCCATCATCAACGGCACAGGAAATTATTATATTGAAGCCCAGACCAGAGATCAGAAACGCACAGATATTGTGGTGGATTATCTCGGCAAACAGTATGTGATCGAACTGAAAATATGGCGTGGAGATGAATATAACTCCCGTGGAGAACAGCAGCTTTCCGACTATCTGGATTACTTCCACATCAACAAAGGCTACATGGTCAGCTTTAATTTCAACAAGAAAAAGGAGATCGGTGTTAACACGATTCAAATTGGTGAAAAATTTCTTGTTGAAGCGGTTGTTTGATTAGGATAAAACCATGATATAACTAAAAGCCTGATTGCAATCACTTTCAAGCTTTGTTGAAAATATGGAAACCATCCACCTTCACCGACTTGTTTCCAAGAACGCTCAAATCCCTATGACTTGTTCCTGTGAACGCAAAAAGCAGCCGACTTCTTCCCAAAGACATAGGTTCTCGGGAAGAAGTCGGCATTTGTTATCAAATCAAGGGTATCGAGGCACGTTGAGTGCGTAGTTCTGCTGACACGAGACAATCGCTAAAATCCCGATTTTACGCACTTTTTCAAAATCCATGCCAAACGGTGAACACTCAAATCAGCCCGATTTTCGTGTAAGTGGAAAGGTATCGGGTGATTTGATGAGGTGCAAAGAAATACACGAGTGTTCAGCATTTTTAAGCACTCGGTCGGTTGGTGTGTGAAACTGCTTTTGTGGCTTTTTCAGTGTGTGAAAATGCTGACAGGTTTCAAAACAACGTAATATCGAGGGAAATGAGAGCATGAATTTTCATTACGAGTTGTAATATAGTTGAGTGTTGGAAAATGAGGTCACTCATTTAAAAGAAGGTGAATACAATAGATACATATTTTTTAATAGATTATGAGAATGTGGGAAGTAATGGTCTCTCTGGTTGTAAGAATATGACCGCTTCTGACCATATTATTATTTTCTTCACGCAGAATGCACGTAAAATTGATATGGCAGAAATTGCCAATCATGGAACTGCAGAACTAAAAATGATTGAAATACCTGCTGGTAAGCAATCGGCAGATATACATATAGGTTCCTATCTGGGATATTTGGCTGGAAAAACAAAATGCAATATTGTAATTATCAGCAATGACACTGATTTCGATAACGTTATTAAATTCTGGAAAAAAGAGCTTAACATTTCGGTTTCAAGAAAAAAGAAATTGCAGGGAGCATCTACCAAGAAGCAAACTAACACAAAAACAAACACTCCATCTACAAAAGAAGCACAGATTCGGACTCTTTTCGGTCAGAAATTCAATAAATCACCATATGCTGCAAAAAAAGAAGCCATTATTGCTTTACTACTCAATTCCCAAGATAAGCAATCACTCAATACAGAATTGACTAAAATTATACCAAGTAGCAACATTCCAGCATTATATAAAGCATTCAAAGAATTTATAAAAAATCTTCCATCTACGAAAGCAAAACCAAAGGTTGACAAAAAGAAGCGTGAAGCACAGTTCAGATCCGTATACGGACAGCATTTCAAAAACGGTGTGTACAAGGAGAAACGCGAACGAATCATTAGCATCCTTGTAAACGCTACTACACGTCAGCAAGTTAACAGTGAACTATGCAAAATCATCCCTGGCGAAAACGTTAGTAAGATAATAAAACAGTTTCAACCTCTTTTAAAAGACTTACCATAACACAACATCCCCACACCACTGAATCACCAGTGATGCGGGGTTCGCTCTATCTATTCACTTTTCCACGCTGACTGTCACGCCTGATTTGAACTCAAAAACCAAATGCTCCGGAAAAATCGTAACCTTTGAAAGCAGGCGTTTTACCAGCCCATCATCAAATGTCAGCTGTTTCGACTGCGATCGGATAAACGCCTGTAATTCCTTGATGCGGTTCTGGTACTCAGCTTTCGCTGCATCGTCCATCATGGTCTGTTCTCGAAGCTGTCGCAAGCGCAGGATTTCCTCTGCCAGATCATCATAGTTCTCGTGACGCTCGGTGCGGTCGATCAGTTCATGCTGTAAGTCCGCCATTCGAGCATCCAGATACTCAACCGAATCCGGATTCACCTGCTTGATCGCAAGTTCAAGATTCTTCTGCAATACTCGCAGGTATTCTCGGCTGTTACCGACCATCTGGTTGACAGCTTCAAGAAACGCTTCCTGTAAAACATCCTCCCTGACTGTTCGTGCGCTGCAAGTTGAATTGTCGTGTAGTCGGCTTGAACACCGCCAGACAATGTATTTCCTGCCGCGATTATTCCAATGTAGCCGCTTAAAGTTTTCTCCGCACTCAGCACAGAATACAATTTGTGAGAATGCGTGATTAGCACTGAATCTACGCTTTTTACCCATGCAGTCTCTATCTGCACTTCGCCGTGCCATTTCTTCCTGTACCTTCAAGAACAGATCTTTCTGGATGATCGCTTCGTGGTCATCTTCAATGTAGTACTGCGGCATGATACCGTTGTTCTTGACGCGCTTCTTACTGAGAAAGTCCACAGTGTAGGTCTTTTTCAGGAGCGCATCACCCATATATTTTTCATTTTCAAGTATTTTACGGACTGTGCTGTCGTGCCAGCGTGGATTGCCCCGTGCGGTCAGGATACCGTCACGCTCCAGCCCTTTGGCGATTTTCTGACAGCTTGCGCCTTCCAGATATTCCAGAAAAATGCGCTTGACGATCGCTGCCTGTTCCGGATTGACGATCAGATGCCCTTCCTCATCCTTGTCATAGCCGAGAAAACAGCGGGCATTGACCATAACTTTTCCCTGTTGAAAGCGGTATTGCATTCCCAATTTCACATTTTTGCTGATCGATTCCGACTCCTGCTGTGCCAATGATGCCATAATGGTGAGCAAGACCTCACCCTTTGGTTGTGTCTCAAATTAGTTGAAAGCAGGCAAATCCCTATTCCAGTAGAAAATATTGATAAAAGAAGCAATAACAGTTTCATGAATAATTTTATCTTTAGAAAAACAAATAGATTTTCT